>Ga0105356_10000318_pt1 | contig 44182 bp, 41 predicted proteins | sample GOMGulsemesocosm_3_FD_83502 | JGI IMG/M metagenome (GOLD analysis project Ga0105356, IMG submission 83502) | Methane-oxidizing microbial communities from mesocosms in the Gulf of Mexico - GOM9D Gulf of Mexico | ecosystem: Environmental > Aquatic > Marine > Cold seeps | place: Gulf of Mexico...
CGGCCTGTGCCGTAGTATTGATTATCTGCCATTTGCTTAAATTCCGTATTAGATGTCTAAAACTTGAGGCTGTTGAGCAGCATGTTGATGCTCAGAACCCGCGTATACTTTCAATTTACGGAACATTGCGCGGCCTAGAGGACCTTTTGGCAACATACCCTTAACAGCTTTCTCGATAATTTGCTCAGGAGCTTTAACAAGTAGCTTGTCGAAAGTGATAGACTTGATACCACCGATGAAACCTGTGTGATGGTAGTATGTTTTATCAGTACGCTTAGCACCAGTAACAGTAATTTTTTCACAGTTAATAACGATGATGTAATCACCAGTGTCAACATGTGGAGTGTACTCAGGCTTGTGCTTACCACGTAAACGTGAAGCAATTTCAGTAGCCAAACGACCTAACGTTTTGCCGTCAGCATCTACAACGTACCAGTCGCGTTCTACGCTTTCTGGTTTTGCGCTAAAAGTTTTCATTATATAAAACCCATATAAAATATTTAATTTATGTTTTTGTCTAACCCATTAATAAAAGCCAACAAAAACAATGTCTAGTGTGCTTGAATCTTACCCCTTCGAGTAAATTCGAAAGCGAGCGTCACAGTTTCTCGGGAAAAAGAAAGCCGCAACTAACTTAGGCAGGCGCGGATTATACTAAAGGGCGGGCAAAAGATCACCTGCTAATTGATAAAATTAGCAGGTTTTTAAAAAAACGTTGAAAATGGTCGCCGTTCGCTTATTGACATCTAAGGCTATGGCTTATGCGCTTCAGCTAAATAATCATGCGATTGCATTTCTTGCAGACGTGAGAGACAGCGTCTAAATTCAAAATTGAGCTGGCCCGTACTATATAGTTGCTCCATAGCGACCTCTGCCGAAATGATTAGCTTAACTCGGCGCTCATAGAATTCATCAACCATCGCAATAAAGCGTCGTGCGATATCATCACTGCTCTGCCCCATCTGCTCGACGTTACTAAGTAGTATAGAGTGATAACAACGGGCTATTTCCATGTAATCGAGCTGGCTACGAGGGCCGTCACATAATGCTCTAAAATCAACCAATAGTACGCCATCAGCATCGAGGCGCACCGTAATATCGCGCCCTTCAATCTCGATGGTACCCACGTCGTGACCATCTTCAGGCGCTAGCTGACCAAAATAGGTCAGCAAATTCTGATCGGCAGCCGCATCGAGTGGGTAATGATAGATTTCAGCTTGCTCAAGCGCGCGCAGACGATAATCAATACCGGAGTCGACATTAACGACTGTGGTATGCTGATTAATCAAATTAATGGCTGGCACGAATCTTGCGCGCTGTAATCCATTACGATAAAGATCGTCCGGCACAATATTTGATGTCGCCACCAGAATAACGCCATGGCCAAACAATTCTTGAAATAACCCGCCCAGAATCATCGCATCGGTAATATCCGAGACAAAGAATTCATCGAAACAGATGATCCGATATTGCTTGGCAAAGTTCTTGGCGATAATTTTCAATGGGTCACTCTGACCTTGCAGCTCGGAGAGTTCAGAGTGAACACGATGCATGAAGCGATGGAAATGAATCCGCATCTTATTGTCAAAAGGCAACGCATCGAAGAAGGTGTCAACCAAATAGGTTTTCCCACGTCCTACTCCGCCCCAGAAGTAGAGTCCCTCAATGGTTTGTTGCTTATTACTGTTACTTCGACCGAACAAGGTCCTAAATTTGGCGGTTACGCCCGACGGAGCGACTGGCTCTACCAGCAATTCATCGTATAGACGTTGCAGATGTTTTACGGCATTCTCTTGATCAGCATCATAACTAAAATCATCACGAGTTAGGTCTTGTTGATATTTTTGTAACGGGGTAAGCTGGGACATAGCTCGCAAGTTTCCTTCAGCTGATTTGCGCAGAAAATTAGTCGATCGCGACATAACGGTTCGTACTATATTGACATCGAATTTTGAGCGGACAATAGTAGCATAAGCAATTCTCTCTACGCCACCTGAGATAGCAATCTATTTAGTTGGTAAATATTTTAAATAACCACAGTTTAGGAAGTAATTAATATGGATTGGACGATGAATTTTTTATTTTTAGCGATTGGTGCAGTAGCGGGATTCACGATCGCTAAGCTACTAGCTTCAGGGAGCAATAGTGACGGCACAGCGGCCGCGAAGAATCAGCAACTGGAATCAGAGCTAACGCAATACAAGCAAGACGTTGAGCAACACTTTTCAGACAGCGCTAATCTGTTAGGAAGCATGGCACAAGAATATAGCAAGGTGTATAAGCATATGGCGCAAGCCCAGCAATCATTGTTGCCAGATAGCGATCTAACGATAAAAATTCCATTCATTGAACCTAAAGAGCCGTCCCTGGTAAAAGAGGCGCTGGAAGAAGTCGAAATGAAAGCGGCTGCTAATGACGTAAAATCTGATTCCGCCCAACCAAATGATTATGTTTCTGGCTCACACGGAATCATCAATCCGCCACCAGAAAAAAACAAGGCTGAGCAGGAACCGACGAAGAAACCAGCCTAATTAAAGCCAATCTTCAGTGCCGTGCTCAATTTAGCCGGCACTGAGATTACCCGTCCCACTAGCCACGTCGCTCACAAAATAATCAATCTGGTTTTAGTTTAGGTTCACATTGGAACTAATATAATTTGCCGTAGTCTCTACAGTATCCGGTATTTATTATATTGTCTTTAAGGAACCTATTTTATGATCAACAAAAAATTGAGCATCATTGCCGCCTCTTTAATATGTCTATCAGCGAGTTTCTATCCGAGCACCGCTCAGGCGACTTGGCCTGCACAAGTCGGTAGCACGGTCATGCCAAGCTTAGCACCGATGCTTGAACAAGTGACTCCTGGCGTAGTCTCTATCGCCGTGGAAGGTACCCAAGTACAAAAACGTCGTATTCCTGACATGTTCAAGCCTTTCGTCGGTCGCGGCCAGCAGAGTACAGAGCAGCCATTTAAAGGGCTAGGTTCAGGTGTGGTTATCGACGCGAAAGAAGGTTATATATTGACCAATCATCATGTGGTCAATAACGCCGACACAATTACCGTGATGCTCAATGACGGGCGTGAATTTGAGGCCAAGATGGTCGGTTCAGATCCGGCGTCTGACGTTGCCCTGCTAAAAATTGAAGCTAAAAATTTAACCGAGGTAAAGAAGGCGGATTCCGATGAATTACGGGTCGGTGATTTTACGGTCGCTATTGGCAATCCATTTGGTCTTGGGCAAACGGTAACATCGGGTATTGTATCGGCACTTGGTCGCTCTGGTCTAAATAGTGCAAATTTAGAGAACTTCATTCAAACGGATGCCGCCATTAATAGCGGTAACTCAGGCGGCGCTTTAGTCAACTTAAAGGGTGAACTTATTGGTATTAACACCGCGATTATTGCGCCGAGTGGTGGCAATGTAGGCATCGGATTTGCAATTCCGATTAACATGGCAAGCAACCTAGTCGATCAAATCATCGAATTTGGCGAAGTGCGTCGCGGTATCCTAGGCATTGTAGGTCGCCCGCTGACCCCGAAATTAGCCAAAAAATTCGGCTTGGATACCAAGTATGGTGCTTTTGTGAACCAAGTAATGCCAGAATCGGCAGCGCACGAAGCAGGCATTGAGGCAGGCGATATCATTACCCAAATTAACGGAAAGCAAATTAAAACATTCTCAGATTTACGGGCAAAAATTGCCACCATGGGTGCAGGTTCGAAGGTCGAACTCGCGATCATTCGTGACGGTAAGCAACGCACCTATAATGTTGAGCTTAAAGAAGCCAGTAGCGAGAATATCCTCGCAGGTGTGATACACCCCGCCCTTGAAGGCGCAAAGCTATCAGATAATGACAGTAAAAAGGTCAAAGGCGTTATCGTTAGCGATTTACAACGAGGTTCGCCCGCGGTACAAATCGGTCTTAAAAATGATGACATCATCATTGGTATTGACCGTACGCGTGTAAAATCACTCAAAGAGCTACGTGGATACCTCGAAGAAAACGAAGGAATGTCAGCACTACGTATCAAACGTGGTGATAGTGTGATGTACCTTATTTTAAATTAAGCCTCCTAAAAATAGCATGTCACTAAGACATGCTATTTTTCAATTAAAACAAAGTTAATTTTAACATTCCCCGTTTAATGGTAACCTCTGAACATAATTATAATCATGGAATGTTCAAGTGCTTAAACTGTTTAAAGCCACCATCAAAGCAATACTGTCAGGATTGGCAATCGGTTTATTGATCGTTTTATTGATCCCAAGCCTACGCCCACAGTTATCTTTTAAGCTAGAAGACTGGTTATTATCGGTCAACTCGCAAATTTCATTTTCCACCGCAATTAAGCGCTCAGCGCCGGCCGTTGCAAATATTTACTCGGTTAGTCAATACGTCAATCCCCACAATCAAATAGAACGCCGCGCTAAAGGACTAGGGTCAGGGGTCATCATGTCCTCTAATGGCTTTATTATGACCAATCTTCACGTGATCAAAGGGGCAGATATCATTTATGTCGCCATACAGGATGGGCGCATTGAGGTCGCTAGCGTGGTTGGTACTGACCCATTAACCGATCTTGCCGTATTACACATAAAAGCTGAACATTTACCGGTGATCCCTATTAATCTCGATCGTTCATCTCAGGTCGGCGATCTTGTTTTAGCTATCGGAAATCCATATAACCTCGGTCAAACCATTACTCAAGGGATTGTCAGCGCCACAGGGCGTAAGGCTGGACTGAGCTCATCAAGCTTTCTCGACCTGATTCAAACTGATGCTGCGATCAATGACGGTAACTCTGGCGGTGCACTGATTAATTCACGTGGTGATTTAGTCGGCATTAACGCCGCAAGCTTTAACTCGATTAATAATGGGGCCACTAATGGGATTAGTTTTGCGATCCCGATTAAACTCGCCTACACAGTAATGAAAGAGATCATTACTGAAGGGCGTGTTTCTCGTGGCTCATTAGGATTCGACGGTGAAGCGGTCAACAATGTAACGGCGATGTCCTTAGGACTACAAACCACAGCGTTAGCAGTCACCGCTATCGGCGCCGACAGCATGGCGCAGCGCGCAGGTATGCAGCTTGATGACATTATTATTGCGGTAAACCAACAGCCATTTGGCTCGATTGAGGAGTTACGTCATCTTATCGCAGGCACCAAGCCAGGCAATTCAATTAGCCTAACGGTGATAAGAGCAGGCCAACAATTAGTACTAGAAACCGTAACCGCAGAGTTAACCATTAATTAAGAAACACAAAAAAGCCGAGCAATACTCGGGAATGTAAGTTGTTTAAGGAATATGCCACCTGTGAAGCGCGGAAATCCCGTCCTTTATCGCCTTAAATTATGAATTGGCCAATGGAAAAATCAGGGATGATTTTTTAGTATTTGCCGCAGGGATGCGGATCAAATACGGTATTGATAAGCCAATTTATCATTTAAGATCAGCGATAAAATAGCGGGTCGCCTTTCTTTGGGGTACCTTATCTTTGGCGAAGCAAAGAAAGGTACCTGGTGTGCGTGTATAGAACTTCATTAAAAAGATCAGGCCTAAAAGCACATCAAAAAAACCACTGAAGCTATAATTTTCTCTTAGCTGACTAACAATAGAAAAATACTCGGCCTTTATATCTTAATAACTCAAATTTAAGCGTCTAGACGCTCAATCGTTGCGCCAAGGCCATTAAGCTTTTTCTCAATCGCTTCATACCCACGGTCTATATGGTAGATACGATCGACGATGGTCTCCCCGTCAGCCACCAAACCGGCAATAACCAAGCTCGCTGAAGCACGAAGGTCTGTCGCCATGACTGGAGCACCATTGAGCCGTTCACGACCTTGAATCATCGCGGTGTGCCCTTCTAGATCAATCTGTGCACCCATTCGTTGTAGTTCAGGAACATGCATAAATCGATTCTCGAAGATCGTTTCAATCACATGAGCACTACCACTGGCCAGCGTATTGAGCACACAAAATTGCGCCTGCATATCGGTTGGAAATGCAGGATGCGGAGCCGTCTTAATATTAACAGCTTTTGGCTGCTTGCCTTGCATATCTAAGCTTATCCAATCGCTACCTGTTTCAATGACTGCGCCAGCTTCTTCAAGCTTGCTTAGCACAGGCTCCAACGCACGTGAATCCGCCTTTAAGCAGCGGATCTTACCGCGAGTGATAGCAGCGGCAACAAGAAAGGTACCGGTTTCTATGCGGTCTGGCATAACGGCATAGCTCGTTGCTGACAGTGTATTTACACCCGTGATAATCACTGTATCAGTACCTGCGCCAGACACTTTAGCACCCATCGCATTTAAGTAATTGGCAAGATCAACAATCTCAGGTTCACGCGCTGCATTCTCTAGGGTTGTAATACCTTCAGCAAGCGCTGCGGCCATCATCAAGTTTTCAGTCGCGCCAACGCTAATCATATCCATGAAGATGGTAGCGCCTTGTAAGCGTCCATCAACTCGAGCCTTGATATAACCATTGTCGACGCTAATGTCCGCGCCCATTTGCTTGAGACCTTGCAAATGTAAGTTGACTGGTCTCGCGCCGATAGCGCAGCCACCCGGTAAAGACACGTCGGCTTGACCGAAGCGAGCTAATAACGGACCTAATACTAGGATCGATGCACGCATCGTCTTCACTAAATCATACGGAGCGCAAAACTCATTGATGCTACAAGTGTTGACTTTGAATTGGTTATTCTCGAAGCTAACGGACGCCCCTAAACTCTCCAAAAGTTTACCAGTAGTTTTAATGTCGTTAAGTTCCGGTACATTGGTTATAACCGTATTACCTTGGGCCAAAATAGTGGCCATTAGAATAGGCAGTGCTGCATTTTTAGCACCGGAGATAACAACGTCGCCTTCGAGTCTATCGACGGCAGTAATTTTTAATTTTTGCACAAAAAAGCCTAACCGATTGGGTTTAACAACTGCTCGCGTTGCCATTTAGTTGGAGTGAATGCCTTGATAGACACAGCATGAACTTCACCCGAAGCAATAACATCTTTCAATGGAGCATAAATTGCTTGCTGCTGCTTTACACGGCTCATGCCATCGAACATATCAGAAACTGCAATAACTTGATAATGACCATTCTCACCACTCACATGTAGTGCGTCGAGGGTTAACTCTTGAGAAATAATCTGCTTAATTTGTTCAATATCCATGGGAATTCCTATGTACTTGTTGCCAACTTAACGGGTTGGCGAATAATTATTTATTATTGGGTAAACAATGACTGCGCATTATACAGTGATATTAACTTGTCCAGTGCCATAGTTGAACCACTAAAATTTAAGCTGATCTGGTGTTGAGTCGCACATTGCTGCAGCTCAATCAAAAAAGCCAATCCTGCCGTGTCAACATGCGCTAATTTAGCGAGTTCAACATTGAGCTCACCGCTATGCCCATCGATACGGGAATTTATCGGCATTAAGCTAGTGACACTGCGCTGAGATAGCTCACCGCAAAGTTCAACCGTATTGGGTGATACATTTTGCCAAGTAATCACTATTTGACAACCTTTTTCTCAACCGATTGGCTCGCCTTCTTTGCTAACTGAGCCATAAGGTATTCCACGCCATGCTTACGAATAATCGAATTAAACTCTTTTTGCTTGCTCGCGATCATGCTAATACCTTCCGCGCTCATGTCAAATGCGTTCCAATCACCACTTTTCTTGCTTTTTATTAACTTAAAATCAATTTTAATTGGCGGGCGATTATCATCAATAATGGAGACGCGTACGGAGGCGATGCGGCTACTTCCAGACTTTTTCGCATTAGCATAAACCACCTGTTGATGGTCATATAAAGTAAATACGTTAGCGTAGGTATAAATAAGATAATCGCGAAACACTACACTAAACTCATTGAACTGTGCTTTAGTCAGTTTCTTACGATTCTTCCCTAACACCTTCGCAGCGGAGTATTTGTGATGGATATACGGCATTAACTCCTGCGCCACAATCACCTTAAGGTGGTTAATATCCTTATCAATGATTGGTCGATCATCACGAAAACGTTCGAACGTACGCTCACTCACCTGCTTAATTAGGCTATACGGATCTTTTTTACTGATAATTTCCGCTGCATTCAGGTTAGGTAAACTGCTTAATACCAGCGAAACGGTTAGGAGTAACTTCATTAAAAAATTCATAGTAATACCTTTTTAGTCTTCATTGCTGCCATATAAGAATTGACCGATTAAGTCTTCGAGCACCATGGCTGAGCGCGTATCTTCGATGGCATCACCAGATTTTAGTATTTCAGTTTCTTCATCGACAAAGCCGGGGGTCAGCCCAATAAACTGCTCCCCCAGTAAGCCAGAGGTTAAAATAGCGACCGAACTAGAATCTGAAAATTGATCGAATTGCGTGTTAATATCCATGGTAACACTGGGGCTAAAATCTTCATCCAAGCTAATAGCGGATACTCGTCCGACGACAACACCACCCACTTTAATCGCCGAACGAACCTTTAAGCCACCGATATTATCAAACTTAGCCGTCAGCTGGTAACTGGCATTGTTGCCACCCAACTGACTATCAGCCACTTTAATGCCCAATACTAAAATCGCACCGATCCCGATAAGCAGGAATAGGCCAACCATAAACTCTATTTTTTTACTAATCATTTACTCTACACTCACATGCCTTGGCATGAATAAAATATCACAATGAACTGAATCACCGATGAATTAATTGCTAATGTTAACCGAACATCAATGCGGTTAATACGAAATCTAATCCTAAGATTGCCAAGCTCGATTGCACCACAGTCGATGTCGTTGCCTTACCGATACCTTCTGACGTTGGCACCGCATCGTAGCCTTTATGCAACGCAATCCAAGTCACCACAATGGCAAACACTAAACTCTTAATACCGCCATTAACGATATCTTCCTGCCATTCCACCGACGCCTGCATCACCGACCAAAATGCGCCAGTATCCACACCAAGCCAATCGACACCGACCAAGTGACCGCCGAAAATCCCCACCATCGAAAAGATCGCTGATAAGAGCGGCAAACTGATGATCCCGGCCCAGAAACGTGGTGCAATCACTTGATGTAACGGATCAATCGCCATCATCTCCAACGAACTTAGCTGCTCATTAGCTTTCATTAAGCCAATCTCTGCGGTCAATGCGGAACCGGCGCGCCCAGCAAACAATAAGGCTGAGACTACCGGCCCTAGTTCTCTAAGCAATGACAGCGCCACCATCTGACCGAGACTTTGCTCAGCCCCATAGCCAACCAAAATGGTATAGCCCTGTAACGAAAGTACCATTCCGATAAATAAGCCAGACACAATGATTATAATCAGCGATTGCACACCAACAATATATAACTGCTTAATGAGCAATGGCAGTAATTTTAGGCCACGACCGGCAGGCTTGAGCGCACCGAATAACAGTGCGCCGGCTCGCCCTGCCCCAGTAATAAAGTCGACGCCACTCCGGCCAATGCCTTGAATTTGCTTAACCAGCATGATTTAACATGTCCTTCTTATAATCTTCACTCGGGAAATGAAACGGTACCGGGCCATCCGGCTTACCCTGCATAAACTGAATGACTTGTTCGGATGTTTCTTGGCGTAATTGCTGTGGTGTGCCGTGAGCGATGACCGTCTTATTGGCAACAATGTACACATAATCAGCGATACTTAGCACCTCTTCGACATCGTGCGACACCACAATCGAGGTCAACCCTAAAGCATCATTCAACTCTCTAATCAAACGGACAATAACCCCCATCGATATAGGATCTTGTCCAGCAAAGGGTTCATCATACATGATCAGGTCAGGATCTAAGGCGATTGAACGAGCCAATGCCGCGCGGCGTGCCATGCCCCCTGACAATTCAGAAGGAAACAACTGTGCAGCACCACGTAGTCCAACCGCTTCGAGCTTCATTAGCACTATTTTACGAATGATTGGTTCACTTAAATCAGTGTGTTCACGAATAGGAAAAGCAATATTATCAAAAACACTCATTTCGGTGAATAAAGCCCCCGACTGAAACAGCATTCCCATCTTTCGGCGCACTTTATAGAGGGAGTTCCTATTGCACTGGGTAATATCATCACCATCGAATATTATGGCACCTGATGACGGCTTCAATTGTCCGCCGATTAAGCGTAGTAGTGTTGTTTTACCAATACCACTAGGCCCCATTATCGCCGTAACTTTCCCCCGTGGCACCTTGAGATTGATATTTTGGTAAATCACACGCTCTTCCCGGCTAAAATGCAGGTCAGATATCTCGATAATATTATCAAATGAAATCAATGATTCTAATCCTTTTCTCTTGTTGCAGCGCAACGGTACATCATCTTTAATTGGTCAAATATTATATAGAATATTTAGCAACAAACTAATCAATTCTGTTTATTGACCCTGTAAACTTAATTTAATTCAATATGGCACAAGCATGCCCGCTTAATGCCGCCCATAATATCGTAATTTTAACAAAAATCTCACGCTAAATAGTGCTTGCCCTACTATTTACGACATTTTTCTTTCTTTTTGCCGACGAAATAGCGACAATCACCCTTTTAGATAACAACGCAGACTTGGATCAATGATATTTAGCATCGCCATACTTATCGCAGGCCTAGCTGGCTTAATCTGGAGCGCCGATAAATTTGTCTATGGCTCAGCCGCCATTGCAAGAAATTTTGGTCTACCACCGTTAATTATCGGCCTAACTATTGTTGCCATGGGCTCTTCCGCGCCCGAGATTATGGTCGCTGTCACGGCCTCGCTCGATGGCGCCGAAAATACCGCGATTGGTAATGCATTAGGCTCTAATATCACCAATATTGCCCTCGTACTTGGGGTAACGGTATTGCTAAAACCTTTAGTGGTGCATTCTCAATTACTTAATCGAGAATTACCTATCCTGTTGCTTGTCTCGGCGATTGCCGGGTACATGCTATTTGACCAAGTATTAACCCAGGCTGAAGGGACATTTCTACTCGCCCTATTCTTTATTACCATTGGCGGCTTATGCTGGTTAACGCTCAAGGATCGCAATAAGGACGACAAGCTCATCGACGAAGCACAGGATGAGGTGCCGGAGGGAGTTAGCAACAATGCCGCTGTATTATGGATTGTGGTGGGAATGATCCTGTTGCCTGTGTCATCACATTTTGTGGTTGAAGGCGCCAGTGATATTGCGCGCTATTTTGGCATTTCCGATTTAGTCATTGGCCTCACTATTATTGCCATCGGTACCAGCCTGCCCGAACTTGCAGCCTGCATTGCCAGCATCAAGAATAATGAACATGATTTAGCCTTAGGTAATATAGTCGGCTCTAACATCTTTAACATTTTAGCGGTGTTAGCCGTCCCAGCGCTTATTGCCCCTGGTGTCTTTGATGCCAATGCGGCCGGGCGTGATATGTATATCATGTTAGGCTTAACCGGCTTATTATTTGCGATGTGTTGGCAATTCTTCGGCAAGAGAACCATTACGCGCATCGAAGGCGCTATCTTGGTCGCTATTTTTATCGCTTACCAAATATTACTTTTTAATTAACACACGGACTTTCGATATGCCTAATAATCAAGATTATTGCCGCTGGGGCCACCAGGTATTACGTACCGAAATAGAGGCGCTTGAAGAAATAGCACAATATATCAACCAAGATTTTAGTGATGCTTGCCAACTCATTCTTGACTGCCAGGGTAAGGTAGTCGTCATGGGGATGGGGAAGTCTGGACATATCGCCAAGAAAATTGCAGCAACGCTTGCCAGTACCGGCACCGCCGCATTTTTTGTGCACCCAGGTGAGGCAAGTCACGGTGATTTGGGCATGATCACTAAAGATGATGTGGTGTTGTCTATTTCAAACTCAGGCACCTCGAGTGAAATACTGACACTCTACCCGGTGATGGAGCGGATGGGAGTGCCGGTCATTGCGATGACAGGGGATGCTAACTCGACCATGGCGAAACTATCACAGATTCATCTATGCATCAGTGTCTCGAAAGAAGCTTGTCCACTAGGATTAGCGCCGACATCAAGCACCACTGCGACCTTAGTGATGGGTGATGCTCTCGCGATTTCCTTGTTACAGGCCAAAGGGTTTACCGCCGATGACTTTGCGCTATCCCATCCCGGAGGCGCTCTCGGCCGCAAACTGTTATTACGTGTATTAGATGTCGCTCATCAGGACGAGCAATTGCCATTAGTGACCCAAGATACAACGATAAGTCATGCGTTACTTGAGGTCTCACAAAAGGGTCTTGGTATGACCGGTGTCATTAGCGATAATGGCGAACTCATTGGTCTATTTACCGATGGTGACTTACGTCGCACCTTGGATCAGAAACTCGACTTTCATTGCACACCAATAAGCGAAGTCATGACTAAAGCGCCGGTTGTTATAGAAGGGAACGTGTTGGCAGCCAGTGCGTTAAAACTAATGGAAGATAAGAATATAAACGGTTTATTCGTTGTCCAGCAGGGCAAACCCATCGGCGCATTGAACATGCTAGACATGCTAAAATCAGGAGTAGTGTAAGATGAAAATGCGAAATACTTTATACGGCGACATAAATGAGTCAGTATGGGTTAAGGCAAGTGCGATTAAATTGTTGATATGCGATGTTGATGGCGTATTCTCCGATGGCCGTATTTATTTGGGCAATCAAGGCGAAGAATTAAAGGCTTTCCATACCAAAGATGGCTTTGGAGTAAAATCTTTAATCAATGCCGGTATCGAGGTCGCCATTATCACCGGCAGAAAATCTGCTATTGTTGAAAATAGAATGCATAACCTCGGCGTACAGCATATTTATCAAGGACAAGAAGATAAATTTGCCGCTTATAACGAGTTAATGGAAAAGCTGGCTCTGCTACCTTCACAAGTCGCCTATATAGGTGATGACTTGGTTGACCGTCCAGTGATTGAACACTGTGGATTGGGCATCGCAGTCAATGATGCGCACCCTGCCTTACTGTTAAGCAGCGATTATAAAACATTTACCCCGGGAGGGTTTGGTGCCGTGCGTGAATCGAGTGATTTGATCTTGGACAGTCAGGGATTATTAGAGAGTGCGAAAGGCATGAGTGTATGAGTCGCGCCGTTGTTTTAATCTGCCTCTTTTTTGGATCATGCATCTTATTATTCTGGAATCCGTTTTGGTCGGTAAGCACCGACGATAAGCCGCAAAGCAACACCATGAATTTACCAGATTTCATTGCCTCTGATATGACATTGCGCCAATATGATGAGCAAGGGTTTTTATCGGCGTCGGTCAGTGCGACAAAGATGGAGCATTACAACAACACGAGTACCACCTTTACCAAGCCAAGTTATATTATCTACCCTGAGCAAGGTGGGGCACGATGGAAGATAGACGCAGAAATTGGCATTTTTGATCAAGAGCACCGTGTGCTTTTAAAAAATAATGTTACTATAAGTGCCATAGATCCTAATGAAAAAATCCGCGTCATCAAAACCACTTACTTAGAGCTAAATTTAAATACCATGTTAGTCACCAGTGAAGAGCAGGTAGAAATTTTAGGTAATCAATTTAGGATCACTGGGCAAGGACTGCAGGCAGATTTTAAGCAACGGCAATTTGAATTAATCAAAGATATACAGGCAGTTTATGAAAACAATCAAAGCTAGTGTTTTGCTTTTCCTAGCACTATTAACTTGCAATGAAGCATTGGCACTTTCCGATGATTTCAATCAGCAGGCCTCGATCACCGCAGATAATCAATATATTGATATCGGAAAAAGTGTTGCCGTCTATAAAGGCAACGTAAAAATAATTCAGGGCTCCATTAGCATTAGCGCCGATCGCCTAGAGATATACAACCACGGTAATAGTGGTCTCGAGCTAATGGTGCTTAAAGGTAACCCGGCGCGATTCTCACAAACAGTGGATGATGGTACAGTCATCAGTGCTCAAGCCAGTGAAGTACGTTTTGAACGCGGCGCCAATATCATTAAGCTCAACAATAAGGCGCAATTAACCTGGGGGAAAAATACGGTTAAGGGTGAACTTATAACGTACGATATGATAAGAAAGCTGCTCAATGCAGACGGCGATGCCAGTAAAGAAAACCAAGTCACCACTATCTTGCAGCCCAAAGAAAAAGTTAATTAATTTAATGACAAAACTAATTGCCAAGAATCTCGCAAAAAATTATTCGGGACGACAAGTTGTCACCAGTGTTAGCCTAGAAGTAGCCAAAGGACAAATCGTTGGTCTATTAGGACCCAACGGTGCGGGTAAAACCACGACGTTTTACATGGTCGTTGGCTTAGTGCCTAGCGATAAAGGCACGGTGTGTATCGGTGATAAAGATATTACCTTAATGCCGATGCACCAACGCGCACGTCAGGGTATTGGCTATTTACCACAAGAATCTTCAATTTTTAGAAAGTTATCAGTGTATGACAATATTATGGCTATACTGCAAACGAGAAAGGATCTAAAGACTAAGCAACGCAAAGAGAAAGTGGAACGCTTATTAGAAGAATTTCATATTCAGCATATTCGCGATAGCCTAGGTATGGCACTCTCAGGCGGGGAAAGACGCCGAGTTGAGATAGCCCGAGCTCTGGCGGCAGATCCTGAGTTTATTTTACTCGATGAACCGTTTGCTGGCGTTGATCCAATTTCAGTGATCGATATAAAACAGATTATCGAGCAACTAAAAAATCGTGGGCTAGGTGTGCTAATTACCGACCATAACGTACGGGAAACACTTGATGTTTGTGAGTTTGCCTATATTGTTAGTCATGGCGAGATGATTGCCCAAGGCGCGCCAAAAGAAATTTTATCGAATCAAACAGTCAGAGATGTCTACCTAGGCGAGCAATTTAAACTATAGTGTCCAATTAGAACAGCCGATGCTGCCAAGGTTGGCTAAACACAATAAGAAACACGGATTTCAATGAAAGCTTCATTACAGTTAAAACTCGGTCAGTCACTTACCATGACCCCACAGTTACAACAGGCGATCCGCTTGTTGCAACTTTCTACGCTTGATTTGCAAAATGAAATCCAAGAGGCTCTCGACAGTAATCCATTACTTGAAGTTGAAGAAAGCTTCGAATCAAATGTCAATGCCAACGACAGCAATCAACAGAGTGAACTAGTACAAGACTCAAGTAACACCAATGAATCAGAGTCTGTCGAATATGATGCTAGCGCGCTAGATACCTCTCAAGCACTTGACCAACAAAGCATCAGTGACGACTTGCCAACAGATACCACATGGGATGATTACATTTCAGCCGGTCCGAGCGCACCCGTTGCCTCGTCGAGTGTCGGTCCTGAAAGTGATTTCACCTACCAAGGTGAGACCACCGAAAACCTCCAAGATCATCTCGTATGGCAGGCTAATTTAACCCCATTCTCTGACACAGACCGCGCCATAGCTACCGCGATTATTGATGCCATAGCTGAGTCAGGTTACTTAATGCAAAGTACCGATGATATCTTAGAGGCGATGGCTAACCCCGAAGTCGAATTAGACGAAGTTGAGGCAGTACTAAAGCGTATTCAACATTTCGATCCCGTTGGCGTTGCCGCCAGAACGCCGAGTGAATGCCTAGCGATTCAACTTAAACATCTTGAACCTGATACACCATGGCGTAATGAAGCCATATTGCTGGTTGAGCAATTTATGGAACTACTCGGTAGTCGTGATTACCGTACCCTAGCCCGTAAAGCAAAACTCAAAGAGCAACAACTTGGCGAAGCCATCAGATTAATCCAGACCTTAAACCCCCATCCGGGTAGTACCATCTTAAAAGAAAAAGATGAATACGTTATTCCCGATGTGTCGGTAAAAAAAGTTAAAGGCCGTTGGGTGGTCGAACTAAATCCTGATTGCATGCCTAAAATACGTGTAAATGCCGAGTATGCTGCCTTAAGTAAAACCAGTACTAGCACCGGTGATACGCAGTTTATTCGAGGCCATCTGCAAGAGGCAAAGTGGTTTATTAAAAGCCTTGAGAGTCGTAATGACACACTGTTAAAAGTATCAAACTGCATCGTCATGCAGCAGCGCGGATTCTTTGAATATGGCGAAGAAGCAATGAAGCCACTAGTATTAAATGATGTGGCTGAAGCGGTTGAAATGCATGAGTCTACAATTTCACGCGTCACCACACAGAAATATATGCACACCCCGCGGGGAATATTTGAACTAAAATATTTTTTCTCTAGCCATGTTAGTACTGAGAATGGCGGAGAGTGTTCATCGACCGCAATTCGTGCCATTATTAAAAAGTTAGTAGCGGCAGAGAACACTAAGAAACCACTTAGTGATAGCAAGATCGTTGATTTGTTAGCGGAACAAGGGATTAAAGTAGCGAGACGGACCATCGCGAAATATCGTGATGCCTTATCAATCCCGCCTTCCAATCAAAGAAAGAGCTTACTTTAAGCTCATCAGAAATGGAGGATGCATTTTATGCAGATTAATTTAACTGGTCACCATGTAGATATTACCGATTCACTTCATGAGTATGTTCATAGTAAGTTTGGCAAACTTGAACGACACTTCGAACATATTAATAATGTTCACGTTGTATTAAATGTCGAGAAGCTACAGCAAATTGCTGAAGCCACCTTGCATTTAAATGGCGGGGAAGTATTTGCTACTTCAAGTCATGAAGATATGTACGCCGCAATTGACTCGATGATCCATAAGCTCGACCGACAGATCATCAAGCACAAAGAAAAACTTCATCGACATTAATGATCAGGTAGGCCCGGCCAAGTCGGGCTTATTATTCTTGCAAAAAATCAATAAATGCATACACTTAAATAAATAATCGTTTACCCAAACAGGCAATTCATTGAAACTCACGATCATTAGCGGCACCTCAGGCTCAGGAAAAAGCGTCGCATTGCGCGTGCTGGAAGATCTTGGCTATTACTGTGTCGACAATTTACCAATCCCCTTGTTAATGCCGCTGCTGCTAGGCCGCGCCTCATCTGAGCAACCCGTTGCGGTCAGTCTGGATGTACGTAATATCCCAGAAACCCAAGCAGAGCTAAGTGAGCTTATTGGTTCACTAAAGCAGCTATGCCAACTGCAAATGATTTTTATCGATGCCTCGAGCACCGCCTTAATCAAACGTTATAGTGAAACCCGTCGTCTTCACCCATTAACTCAAAATTGTTTAACCTTGCTTGAAGCCGTGAAAGAAGAGAAAATTTTACTACGTCAACTCGAAGCATTCGCCGATTTGAAAATAGATACTACAGGTTTCACCATTTATCAGTTAAGCGATATGATAAAAGAGCGCGTTATTGGCACCACAAATAGCGAACTGGTCTTAGTGTTCCAATCATTTGGCTTTAAATATGGATTACCGCGCGATGTTGATTACGTGTTTGATGTGCGTTTCTTGCCTAACCCTCATTGGATACCTGAGCTAAAACCATTGACGGGCCTAGATTTACCGGTGCAAAACTATTTAAGCCAGCAAGATAGTGTCAATAAGCTGGACCAGCAAATTACCGAGTGCCTGACCTCTTGGCTACCGATGCTTGAGCAAAATAATCGTAGCTATGTCACTGTGGCAATTGGCTGTACCGGTGGCCAGCATCGCAGCGTTTATTTGGCTCAAAAGCTCGCTAAGAATTTTTCAGACCAACGACATAATATTCAAATACACCATCGTGAGATTTTTAGACAAAGTAATAGCTGAAAATGATTAAAACATCGTCTAGAATATAACACGCTATAAATCATATAACTTAACGGCAAATTCAAACTTAAATTTGTCGTCGCATGAACGTGTCGTCATTATGCCAGAAAAAGTAGTCGATCAAGAAAACTCAAATCAACGCTTTGAAGCCGTCCAACGGGCCGTCTCTCGAGGCATGTTTGTGCGTGTTCGACAATTATTGATGGATATGCCCGCCTGCGATGTCGCGCTGCTATTAGAATCCAGTCCATATAAAAGCCGTCAGGTGTTGTGGGGGCTGGTTGATCATGATGATCAAGGCGATATTCTTGAAGAACTCTCCGAAGACGTCCAAAAAAGCATTGTCGGACAGATGCAGGCTTACCAGCTTGCCGCAGCTGCCGAAAGCATGGACACCGATGATTTAACCGAAGTTCTTCGAACACTACCCGATAGCGTCTACTTAGAAGTGCTCGGCGCGATGGACACCCAAGACAGACACCGTGTTGAAGCGGCGATGGCCTATGAGGAAGACACCGCCGGTAGTATCATGAACACCGATACGGTCACGCTGCGTGATGATGTAAACCTCGATGTGGTGATGCGCTATCTACGTCTCAAGGGCGAGTTACCTGAAGCAACCGATATGCTATATGTCGTCGATAAAGAAGACACCTTGCTCGGTGGCGTCACTCTATCCAGCTTAATCACATCCAATCCAATGGTGACCGTTGCACAGATCATGGATCGTACTATCGAAGCCGTTCCTGCAGAGATGGAAGAAACTGAGGTCGCACAACAATTTGAACGTCATGATTGGTTATCTGCACCGGTGGTCGATAACGACGGTAAACTGTTAGGCCGTATTACCATCGATGATGTTGTCGATATTATCCGCGAAGACGCCGAACACTCGATGATGAGCATGGCAGGTCTGGACGATGAAGAAGATACCTTTGCCCCCGTCATAAAAAGTACCAGAAAACGTTCGGTGTGGTTAGGGATTAATCTGCTAACCGCGCTCGCGGCCGTGGCTGTAAGCAACATGTTTGAACCAATATTGGCTCAAATGGCCATTTTGGCCATTCTCAACACGTTGGTACCTAGCATGGGCGGAATAGCTGGAAATCAGACACTAACCCTTATCATCCGAGGTATGGCACTGGGCCATGTCGGCGATCGCAACAAACGCTGGCTTATAGGTAAAGAGTTAGCAATTGGTGCGCTTAATGGTTTGATATGGGCACTGATACTATCAGTGGTCGTGGCGTTATGGCAGGGGGACGTCAAACTCGGCTTAGTCATCGCCTTTGCGATGCTGGCCAATATGACGGCGGCTGGACTCGCCGGTGTGTTAATTCCTTTGTTCATGAAGCAATTAAAAATTGATCCCGCACTCGCCGGTGGCGTGGTGCTCACCACCATTACCGACGTCGTGGGGATCTTTGCCTTCCTCGGCACCGCAACCTTGGTTTACAGCGCCTAGCAACACTATTGGCTAGCTTCCTGCGACCTTCATTTCTTCGAGTAATATCGAACCACATAGCGTACTCATACGTTGATCAACATCACCGGCAATTGCGACAATATTTTTATAAAGATCGTTGAGGTTGCCTGCAATAGTAATTTCATGCACCGGATATTGAATGACCCCATTCTCAACCCAGAAACCCGCCGCGCCACGTGAATAGTCACCGGTAATAATATTAACCGACGATCCCATTAAGTCAGTGACCAATAGACCCGTGCCCATTTTTTTGAGCAACTGCGCCTGATCATCGACCGTATGATTAACTAACCAAGTGTGCGTCCCACCGGCGTGCCCTGTCGGCGTCATATCTAATTTACGGCCAGAGTAGCTGGTGATTAAATAAGTCGCTAACACACCATTATCGATAATGGTTAGATCTTTAGTTGACAGTCCCTCATGATCGAATGGTGTCGATGCTAAATAGCCTGGTAGGTGTGGTTTCTCTTCGATGTTCATCCACGCAGGGAAAATCTGCTCGCCTTTACGGTCGAGTAGGAAACTGGCTTTACGATATAAACTGCCGCCACCGATAGCTGATACAAGATGACCGATAAAGCCTGGTGCTAATTGGGCACAGATGATGACCGGCGTCGTCATGGTATTTATCTTCTGCGCGCCAAGACGAGCGATAGTATTTTGGGCTGCCTTCTCACCGACGGTTTTAGCGTGTTCTAAACGGTCAACATAGCGCGAGACGGTGTACTCATAATCACGTTCCATTTCGCCATTGCGCTCACCGATAGTGACACAAGACAAACTATGGCGGGTACTTGGGTAACCTTCGAGCAAACCATGCGAGTTACCATAAACACGTAACCCTTGATGAGAATTATATGATGCACCATCGGAATTAGTGATCTCATCACTAAACGATAACGCAGCGTCTTCAGCGGCTAATGCCTGTTCTATAGCGAATTGAGGTTCGAGACTACCGGGATGAAATAGATCTAAGTCGGGCGGGTTCTTAACCATCAACTGTGCATCTGCTAAGCCATTATAAGGATCTTCAGAAGTATGCTTGGCGATACTGATCGCCGCACAGACTGCACTTTCTATTGCCTCTTCGCTTAAGTCTGAAGTTGAACTACTTCCCTTGCGGCTGCCACAGTAAACACTAATTCCTAATGCACCATCATGATTAAATTCAACCGTTTCAACCTCACGCAAACGCGTAGAAACACACAAACCTGTTTGCTTACTCATCGACACTTCAGCACTAGTAGCGCCGCGACGCTTAGCCGATTCAAGCGCCTTGGCTACCGACTCTTTGACTCGTTCGAGTTCGTTTAAAATATTATTATCATTAGCCACAAGGCATTTCCCATTAGGTATTTTTCAATATCTTATCATGCCTTATTATTACGTGGTCTAAACTTGCCAAAAATAATGCTACAATAGCGCCAGTAATAGTAATTTTGAGAATATGTAGATGAGCAAAGCGAAAAAATCCACGGTTGAAGTGGGATCAGAGCTAGATGATTGGGTTAGCCGTAGTGAATTAAAGCGTCAAGCAGATGATTATCATCAGCTCGGTCGCACCATTATGGGATTATCTGATAAACAGCGAAAAAAAATCCCGATGTCTGAGGACTTAGCCGCCGCAGTCGCCTTAGCCAACCGTATTCGCCACACCAAAGAAGGCTTCCGTCGTCAAATGCAGTTTGTCGCCAAGGTACTACGCGCGAGTGACGCCGACGAGATCCGCCAGTCTTTAAATCAATTTAAGAATCGTGATAAACGAGTCGAAGTTGAAGCGGCGAAACTGGAACGAGTGCGCGATTTAATGATTAAAAATGGTGATGACGAAATAAATACCTTTGTCGAAGCTCACCCCAGTGCCGATCGCCAAAAATTCCGCCAATTGGTACGTCAAGCGGCCAAAGAACACAAAGCTGAAAAGCCAGGCAAAGGCTATAAAGCACTATTTCAGTACATTAAAGAATGCAAATAGTACTAGCCTCAAGGATTTCACTGAATCAGCAATGAAATCCTTAGGCAACGTCTACGGTTAAACACCCGTAAGTAGTTATTCCCTCCCTTCTCGACACTACTCCCGAGTTTGTTACAACTTGTTACGCTTTTTTGAATATTTCCGTCAAAGTTCCCGTAAAGTAGTTAATTAGTTCAATTTAGGACTAAACTACTTAGTAATTCGTACCTAATTGATATTTTAACAATAAGAATTAAAGGGGATAAATCGTGAAATTAACTGCCATTTCAGTTGCATTAATGCTTGCTCTGAGCAGCCAAAGCGCCATTGCAGCAGACGACAAATCACAGAAGAAAAAAAAGAAAGAAAAGTCAATTGCCGCCATGATCAAGGATAAAACCCATACCAAGGGCTTGCTTAATTTTTATCTCGATGAAAAGACTGGTAAAAATCTACTGATTTTAGAAGAGTCACAATTAGATACGCCAATTCTTTATTTTGCTCATACCGTCGATGGTTTAGCCGACGCAGGTCATTTCCGTGGCGGTTACCGTGATAATAAAATCATTGAGTTTCGTCGCTACTTCGACCGTGTCGACGTGATCACCAAGACGCCTCGTTACTTGTTTGATGAAAATAACCCATTGAGTCGTTCAAAAAACGCTAACATCAGTGAGTCCGTACTGGCTTCACTAAAGATTGAAAAAAACGAAAAAGGCCAAATTGCCCTAAAGGTTGACTCACTATTCCTTGGCGAAGCACTGCACAAGATATCACCATGGTCACGCCCAGGAGACAAAATGGCCAAGAAACGCTTCAAGCCGGGAAAAGTGAATAGCAAAAAATCACGTATTCTGAGCAAGCGTACATACCCCCATAATGTCGACGTTGTAGTCAATTATGTATTTAGCAACCCTAACCCAAGTGTTAGTGGCTCAAATGCAGTGACCGATCCACGCTCAACCTCGGTGACCGTGCAGCATTCGTTTGTAAAACTACCTGAAACAGGTTTCAAACCACGTTTCGATGATGCCCGTGTTGGTTACTTTACCCATGAATTTGATCAGATGACCTCAAGTAAGTGGGCACCGTATCAAGATGTGATAAAACGCTGGAACCTCGTTAAGAAAGAGCCTGCGGCAGAGATTTCAGAGCCGGTAGAGCCTATCGTATGGTGGATTGAAAATACCACACCATTAGAATGGCGCGAATCGATTAAGACGGCGGTATTGAGCTGGAATAGCGCGTTCGAAAAAGCGGGCTTTAAAAACGCAATGGAAGTTAAAATTCAGCCTGATGACGCCAATTGGGATGCAGGAGATATCAGCTACAACGTTCTACGTTGGACATCATCACCAAATCCTCGTTTCGGCGGCTACGGTCCATCACTAGCGAATCCACTGACCGGTGAGATGCTGGGCGCAGATATTATGCTCGAATTTGTATTCATGAAAAACCGCTGGATCTACGACAACCTTTATACGCAAGGTGCAATGAGCTTAAATAATGACGTGATGCCAAGCAATACGCTAAATTGCAGCGCTGGTCACCAGATGCAGCAAGGGTTAATGCTAGGGCATACGATGACCCAAGACAATGAAGTCGATAACAACGAGTTGTTAGATCAAGCTCTCCAAGAGTTAATAATGCATGAAGTTGGCCACACACTGGGCCTTAACCATAACATGAAAGCTTCAATCCTTTGGGACGAAAAAGAAGTTCATGATCAGAGTAAAACTCAAGGTATCCTAACGGGTTCGGTCATGGATTACACCCCGATTAATATTGCGCCAACGGGCATAAAACAGGGTGATTATTACCAGACTAAGCCAGGTCCCTATGATGACTGGGCGATCGAATACGGTTATTCAAGTGCCCTTGTTGATGCCGCAGCCGAACAACAGCGCCTTAACAAGATTCTAAGTCGCTCAGGCGAGCATGGTTTGGCATTCGGTAACGATGCCGATGACATGCGTTCTCCTGGACGTCATATCGATCCGCGGGTAATGATTGGCGATATGTCATCAAATCCAGTAGCTTATGGTGTTGATCGGATGAATTTAATCAACGAATTATTTTCCAGCCTAAAAGATAAGAGTTTGAGTCAAGGGGGTTCTTACCAGCCGCTGCTTATTTCAGTTAACTCGCTCTACGGTCAGTATCGTGCTCAAGCCAACGTTATCTCTCGTCAAATCGGCGGCGTATACGTTGAACGTAACTTTGTCGACTCGACCAACAGCACCACGCCTTACACGCCAGTGCCAAAGGAGATTCAAAAAGCGGCAATGCATGCATTAAGCACTCACGTTTTTGCTAACGATACGCTAAGCACTATGACGCCACTGTATAATTACCTACAGCATCAACGTCGTGGCTTTAATCACTACGGGAAAAATGAAGACCCTAAGGCCCATGACTTAGTGCTTAATCTGCAAAAGTCAGTGTTGAGTCAGTTATTACACCCGGCAGTCTTAAAGCGTATTTCAGATACCTCACTCTACGGTAACGACTACTCACTCAACGAAGTGCTCAATGACTTAACCGCGGCGATCTTCACTAAAGAGTCGACCCTAAGCCACAATGTGCAAATTGACTACGTTAGACGTTTAAGCGCGATCACAGGTCTAGTCAGTGGATCAAAGTATGATAACTTAGCTAAAGCCGCAGCATTGGGGCAGTTACAATCGATCCACGATAGTGCGACTAAGTTGAGATTTAGCCAAAGCGATGCGCAAAAGGCCCAAAATTCATACCTCGCTTTACTGATCGAAAAAGTATTTAAGGCCTAGCCTTAACGTTGCTAATTTGGCCGTTAACCTGAGTTAACGGCCTTTTTTGTGTGTTAAAAAAATTGGCTCTGTTGTACTAAAGTGTTGCCAATTGAACAGCAAGACGCCGTAAATCCATCCATGGAGGCTCTGGAGCAGCATCCCTGCTACTCAAGCTGCTTTATCAAATACCAACGCTTTCAATTGATTAGCCGCATAACAACAATTAATGGGAACAGAGCCAAAAAATTACTAAGCGTTGACTCCAGAGCGATAGCTACCCGGTGCAATACTCGTCCAACGTTTAAATGCTCGCTGGAAGGAAGTACCAGAGCCAAACCCTAATAAATACGCAATTTCGCCCAGCGTTAAATCAGTATCACGCACATAACTTTTAGCTAACTCACAGCGCGTATGATTAAGCACATGTTGAAAGGTTACCCCCTCATCAATCAAGCGTCGTCGTACGGTCCATGGGGCCATGTTTAGCTGCTCGGCCACTTGATCTAACGACGGCGTACTGCCATTGAGCAAGGGTGATATAGCCCGACTGACTTTTTGTTCAAACTTGAGCCCCGTCCGCACCACTTCCAGCTCTTGCAGCGCACTGCGAAGAAGCATGTGATACGTCGAAGGACAACCGTTGATACAAGGTAAATCAAGAATATCGGCCTTGAGCTCTAATCGATTGGCAGGCTGTGCGAATAATACCTCACAATTAAAATATCGCTGATAGTATTCATCATAGTCAGGCCGAGCAAACTCGAAACAAACTCGCTCGACTAAATCATTTCGCCCGGTAAGCTGCGCGATGGCATGAAACCAACCGGATAACACTAAGTCGACAATAAAATGATTGTATTCGTTATAGGGTTTAATCGAATAAAAGTCCAATACGCCACGCGTTTCTTGTTTAAAGTAGCTCGAACTTCCTCGTACGTTATAGCTACTTAATAATTCAAACTGGGTGAGGCAGCCAAGCGCTGCATGTAAGTCAGGCGCAGACAAAGCCGTTAACCCTGCTAAGCCAAGATGAGTTAGCGACATTTGCTTTCCCATCTCCAATCCAAACCATGGTGCCTTTGTTTGCTCGATACATTGATGGCCCATTCGCATATACCGGGGGATACTAATACGCGCTTGGGGAGAAGATAACTTAACTGAATTTAACGAAAACTGTGTGAGCACTTCATCAGTTTCATGCCCCATATGGTGCATTGTTTTCGCCAAAATATCGATATATGCGACCGAGATATCACCTAAGCCCATCACTCCCCTCCATATTGAAGCAAATTTGAGTTACCAATCTGTTAACTTTGGTTATTCCAATAGTTATACATTGGCTATATTGTATTAGCAAATAAATAATAGAGCCTTGGAGCCAAATTATGAGCAATCCGTACCCACACTTACTCGCGCCATTAGATTTAGGTTTTCGAACCATTAAAAACCGTAGCTTAATGGGCTCGATGCACACCAACCTCGAGGAATACCCTAATGGTTTCCCACGCATGGCGCGCTATTTTGCTGACCGCGCAAAAGGTGGCATTGGCATCATAGTCACTGGGGGCTTTGCCCCCAATCTTGAAGGTGGTGGCATGCCGAACGCGACCATGGTTTCTACACCACAAGAGATTGAAAATCATCGCTTAATCACCGATGAAGTACACAAAGAGGATGGCGTTATTTGTTTGCAAATCTTACATACGGGTCGTTACGCCTACCATCCTGACCTCGTTAGTTGCTCGCCACTGCAAGCGCCGATCAATCCGTTTATCCCTAAAGAATTGGATGAAGCAGGTATCGAGAAGCAAATTTCGGACTTTGTTAGCTGTGCCCTAAATGCCCAAACTGCTGGCTATGATGGTGTTGAAATCATGGGTTCAGAAGGTTACTTCATCAATCAGTTTATCTGTAAACGCACTAACCAACGCACCGATCGCTGGGGAGGCAGCTACCAAAATCGCATTCGCCTTGCGACCGAGATTATGCGCCGTACACGTGAAGCGGTAGGTCGTGAATTTATTGTTATCTTCCGTATCTCCATGCTCGACCTCGTCGAAGGTGGCAGCACGTGGGATGAAGTTGTAGAGCTAGCCAAAGCCATCGAACAGGCAGGCGCTAGCATTATTAACACCGGCATTGGCTGGCACGAAGCTCGTGTTCCAACTATCGCCACTTCGGTTCCGCGCGGCGCATTTGTCGCCATTACCAAGCGAATGAAGCAAGAAGTTAGCATTCCACTGATCACAACCAACAGAATCAACACACCTGACATTGCTGAGCAAGTGCTTGCCGAGGGGAATGCTGACATCGTATCAATGGCACGACCATTACTGGCCGATCCAGATTTCATGGTCAAAGCAGCCGCCAATAAAGCCGATGAAATCAACACTTGTATCGGCTGTAATCAGGCGTGTTTAGATCATATCTTCAACGTTAAATTGGTCTCGTGCTTAGTGAATCCACGCGCCTGCCATGAAACCGAATTAGTGATTAAGCCGGCCAATAGCGAGAAAAAAATCGCGATTGTTGGCGCTGGCCCAGCGGGACTTGCCGCCGCGACAACCGCGGCGTCACGTGGGCACAAGGTCACCTTATTTGAAGCAGGAGATAAGATTGGCGGCCAATTTAATATTGCAATGCAAGTCCCAGGCAAAGAAGAATTTTCAGAGACCATACGTTATTTTAAGCGTCAAATTGAGCTTACAGGGGTTGACCTAAAATTAAATACCCGCGTTAGCGCACAAGATTTAAATGATTTCGATGAGGTGTTACTCGCCACAGGGATAGTGCCCAATACCCCTGCGATTGAAGGGATCGATAATGCCATCGTGATGAACTACCTCGATGTGTTACGCGACAAGAAAATGGTCGGAAAACGCGTTGCAATCATCGGCGCAGGTGGCATTGGCTTTGACACCGCAGAATTTTTATCACATCAAGGCGCTTCTGTCTCGCTCGATAAGGATGCCTATGCCAAAGAATGGGGCTATGACTTATCTGGTCAAACGCCAGGCGGCTTGGTTAAACCACAGATGACACCATCACCACGAGAGATCTTTTTAGTACAGCGTAAAAAATCAAAAGTGGGCGCTCACCTAGGTAAGAGCACCGGTTGGATCCATCGTACCGTATTGAAAAATAAGGGCGTTGAAATGATCAAGAGTGCCAGCTACACCAAGGTATGCGATCGCGGCCTCACTATCGAAATCGGCGGTGAGTCACGCCTGCTCGAAGTCGACAATGTCATTATCTGTGCAGGGCAAAATTCTCAACGTGAACTGCAGCAGCAACTTAAGGATAACAACGTTAAGGTCACCCTCATCGGCGGCGCCGATGTCGCAGCCGAGCTAGACGCAAAACGCGCTATAAAACAAGGCACCGAGGTAGCGTCCGCCCTTTAAGAAAACAAATTGCACAACTCCGAGCGAGTTGTGCATAAATCATCACAAAAAGAGAATAAACAACAAAAAAACCCAAAAAAACAATAAATTACACGACCAGCACTAACCGAGAAAAAGAACTACCACTCTCCATTAAATGGCACTTAAGGCCTATTCAACTATCCAGCTAAAGTGCTCTATTATCTAATATCCACTATCCTCAGATTCACTCGATAGGGTGTAACTCGGACATGATAAAAATAACTAATTTATCTATCTGAGTTAGTTCATTAAATACTTTAATAGCAGGAAGTAAGATGAAAACACTAATAAAAGCAACCTCATTAGTCGTCGCCATTGCATTAAGCAGTGCCGTTAGCACAACGCACGCAGCTAACCATAAAGCGTTTGAACATGCCAACTCGAAGTCTAAGTTACTGCGCTGCGGCACAAAGACACCATCACTTAAAGAGGCAGAACTTAAAGAGCGCCATTTTGACACTGTAAAACGCGGTAAGCCCGGCGGCGGATCTGGCTATACTCCTCGCCCAGCAGGCTCAGTAACCGTTGATGTATATGTTCATATTATTACCAATAACTCTGGAGATGGCGCTCTTTCAGTTGCTGATGTCAGTAACCAACTTAATGTACTCAACAATGCCTACATAAATAGCCCGTTTACCTTTAACTTAGTTAATAGTCATACAGTTGCCAACAACACTTGGTATACGGCGGGACATGGTTCAGCTGCTGAACGCGACATGAAAAACGCACTTAGAGCGGGTGATTCGACCGATCTCAATATTTATACCAATAACATGGGTGGCGGCCTGTTAGGCTGGGCGACCTTTCCTAGTGATTACGCCTCTAATCCGTCCAATGATGGAGTTGTGACACTTTACGCAACCTTCCCAGGCGGTAGTGCCGCACCATATAATGAAGGAGATACCATGACCCATGAAGTAGGCCATTGGCTCGGTCTGTACCACACCTTTCAAGGTGGATGTAAGGGTAAGGGCGATTATGTTGCTGATACTGCTCCAGAAAAAAGCCCCGCCTATGGCTGCCCTATCGGGCGAGATAGCTGTACCAAGGGAAAAGGGTCTTCAGGCGTGGACCCTATTACTAACTTCATGGATTATAGCGACGATGCCTGCATGTATGAATTCACGACGGGTCAATCGAATCGCGCGGACGAATTAAGTAATGTGTACCGTGGTCTATAATCAGTAGTCAAAATATTTAGTGCAGCTTAGGCTGCGCTAAATATTAAATAATTATTCACTCTGTTAATGAATTACTCGCGGGGTATCTACGTTAGCTATGAAAAAAACACACCGCATGCTGATTATTTTCTTATGCTTGTTACCAATCGCGAAATCTGAACCAGGCCGCTTGTTGGTGCCGAGTTATGTGATGTGTGAGCGCAATGCGCTCACTTCCTATCGAGGAATTGTTACAAATTATCAACGTGAAAGAACCCTATTAATGATTGAGTTAGACACCACTCAGGCCACTCATGAGAAACTTTCTATACAGCTTAACAGTGATTCTGAGCGCTATATAAATGTGTTTATTGACCACCATCCAATGCTATTGGGACATTGGCCACTCATTGAAGACTCTAGGGAACGGATTAAATCTCCGTCCTACGTAACCATTTGGCTATGTATGGACAATCAAGTTGCGCCGATAATTAATTGGCAATCACCTGAAGAGTAAAACTCCTGTCATTGGCAACTAAACATAAACAACTTTAAATTCTTTGGCTTGGGTCATAGTTTTGAGCGCCATGGCTCGATATGCACCTTCAATTAAACACCGATATAAGCTAGTATAATGCCCCGTATAATGTGTATTTATCGACCAAGGGTAAAAATGTAAATAAAATTACACTTTTGGTCACTCTTTAGTCGAACAGATGCATTATTTAGCCTAAATCATCATGTTTTGTGTTATTTTATTACACCGAAAATGATAGAACACAATTTTACAAGCATCGGTGCAGGAAATAGCAGGGTCTTATTTGCTTTGCCGCACACGTATGCCTTTAGCCACCGGACTAGGGAAACAAAATGTCTAACAAAAATACTATTTATTATACGATGACCGACGAAGCGCCAGCATTAGCGACTTGTTCACTACTTCCAGTATTCAGAACCTTTACTGCTGCAGCTGGCATCGACATGAAGTTAAGCGACATCTCTCTAAGTGCACGTATACTATCTGGTTTTAACGACCGTCTAAAAGAAGAGCAGCGTGTTGAAGATGGTTTGGCCTTCCTTGGTTCTTTGACTCAAGACGAGAATGCTAACATTGTTAAATTGCCGAATATCAGTGCGTCATTAGCACAGATTAAAGCTTGTGTTGCTGAACTACAAGAACAGGGCTATGACCTTCCTGATTACCCTGAAGTCCCGGCAAATGACGAAGAAGAAGCAGTAAAAGCGACTTACGCTAAAGTACTTGGTAGTGCTGTAAATCCAGTGCTTCGAGAAGGAAATTCAGATCGTCGTGCTCCTCCAGCAGTTAAAGCATACGTTAAAAAATTCCCACATTCGATGGGTGAATGGCAGATGTCATCTCGTTCTCACGCTGACTACATGCGCGAAGGCGATTTCTTCTCATCTGAGCAATCAGTTACTGTTGAAAATGACACCAAAGTACGTATCGAATACGTGGCGCCAAACGGTGAGATCACTGTTAAGAAAGAAGTTGCATTAGAAGCGAATGAAATCTTTGATAGCATGTTCATGAGCAGCAAATCACTTCGTGCATTCTTCGAGAAATCGTTACAAGATTGTCGCGATTCTGGCGTAATGTGGTCACTACACGTTAAAGCCACGATGATGAAAGTATCTCACCCTATCGTATTCGGTCACGCTGTATCTGTATTCTACAAAGATGCATTTGAAAAGCATGCTGAGACATTCAAGAAACTAGGCGTTAACCCAAACAACGGTTTGGCTGACATCTACGACAAGATTCAATCTGTACCACGTACGCTGCGCGAGCAAATCGAGCGTGACATCCAAGCGTGTTACACCTCTCGTCCAGAAATGGCGATGGTTGACTCGGTAAAAGGTGTTTCTAACCTACACGTACCAAGTGACGTTATCGTTGATGCATCTATGCCTGCAATGATCCGTAATGCCGGTCAGATGTGGGGACCTGATGGTAACGCAAAAGATACTAAGGCCGTAATGCCTGAGTCAACTTATGCGCGCATCTACCAAGAAATGATTAACTTCTGTAAGACAAACGGTTCATTCGATCCAACCACTATGGGTACTGTTCCTAACGTTGGTCTAATGGCTAAGAAAGCAGAAGAATATGGTTCGCACGATAAGACATTCGAAATCGAAGCCGATGGCGTAATGCGTGTTGTCGACCAAGACGGCACTATTCTAATGCAACACAACGTTGAGCAAGGCGATATTTGGCGTGCATGTCAAACTAAAGACGCACCTGTTCGCGATTGGGTTAAGTTAGGCGTAACACGTGCTCGTAACTCTAATACGCCAGCTATCTTCTGGTTAGACCCTGAACGTGCTCACGATATGCAACTGATGGCTAAAGTTGATAAATACCTTGAAGAGCATGATCTAACAGGTCTAGATATCTATAAAATGGATTACAACGAAGCGATTCGTTTCTCGATGGAACGCCAGATGCGTGGTCTAGATACTATCTCTGTTACTGGTAACGTTTTACGTGATTACCTAACCGATTTATTCCCAATTATGGAGTTAGGTACATCGGCGAAAATGCTATCAATCGTACCAATGCTAACTGGCGGCGGTATGTATGAAACAGGTGCAGGCGGTTCAGCACCACGCCATGTACAGCAAGTAACAGAAGAAAATCATTTGCGTTGGGATTCACTCGGTGAGTTCATGGCAATGGCTGTATCTCTAGAAGATATGGGCTTAAAGCAAGACAACAGCCAAGCAAGTATCCTATCTAAGACCCTTGACGATGCAACGACTGAGTTGTTACAAAACAACAAATCGCCTTCACGTCGTACCGGTGAATTAGATAACCGTGGTAGTCACTTCTACCTAGCGATGTACTGGGCACAAGCTGTCGCAGCACAGACTGAAGATAGCGCACTAGCGGCTCAATTCACGACACTTGCTAAGACGCTTTCAGACAACGAAGCGAAAATCCTCGAAGAGCTAAGCGCTGTTCAAGGACAAGCAACTGAGCCAGGTGGTTACTACCACCCAACTCCATCGCAAGTTAAAGAAATTATGCGTCCAAGTGCAACATTTAATGCCGCGCTAAAAGATGCCAAGGCGTAAGCCATAAGCATAATTACTTCAAAGCCCGCTTAATTGCGGGCTTTTACGTTCAGGATGAACCGTCAGGCTTTACGTTCCAGACAAAGCCTAAGTACCGACATCCTGTCGGCACAAATTACCGGCTCCCGGCGTAATTTAAGTACCGACATCCTGTCGGCAATGTCGCAGTGCCATGTTTGCACACGGATGTGCACATTAGAATAATGACAGGAGCAATTATCGAGATGGCAAGGAGCGACGTAGCTAAAGATACCCAAATGACTTTAGATCAATTACTCAACGTGATTAAAACCGAGCCGGCAGCCGTAGAATTTAGCGATGTTATGCTAGTCATTGCTACATATTATGACTATAGCGCCATCACCTTTAATAACGGTGACTTAGTCAATGAAGCTGGCTCCAATGAGGGATCGTGTAAGATTTTCGCCTTCGCTCAGCTCCAACAACTTGACCAAGCCCAAACCCTCGCCTGCTTCGGACAGTATTATCGAGATGATGTTTTAAAGCATCCGGATGCCAGCGATCATGGCAATATCCGACGTTTTATCCAGCACGGTTGGTCGGGTATCAGCGTTAATGCTGCAATAACGCTAACCGCCAAATAGTCGAATGTTACTGCGGCTTTATCTGCCGCTAGTTCACGATAATACCTATTCCTAAAATTCATACTGCACCTAAACCGAACAAAAAACCTACGACAAGTCAAACCCACCAATTAGCAGTAAATACAGCCAATTTCACACAAAAAAAACCAAATCAACACATCCTGTTACGATTTTCATACACTTCGGTTACAATTTCACACACTTTACGCTTATCTTTTACTATTAACTCTGCCATCGTAGATAATACCAATTACAATAAATAACTGCCCACTTGTGCTGGTTAAAATTAACGATTACGGCGTTGCTCTCAATCCTAATAGCTAGCTATTACTCAATCGAGCGCCTGGTTCTAGTTTATTTTTCCTTTGCACAACAAGATCACTTTCTTAATGTAATTGGTATAACAATAAATCTAGTATATTTCACACACTATAGGTGATGGGCAATCCCATGAAAAAAATAATAATCATAAGTTTCGTTCTCGTAGCTGTTGCAGGTGCAACTGGCTTTTATCTAAAATCAAATGGCGAAAGTCAGGCCAAAGGCCAGACGATTGAAGTCACCAAGGTATCAAAGCAAGAGATAATTCAAAAAGTTAATGCGACTGGTAAGATCCAGCCAAAAACAAAGATTAACATCAGTGCCGACGTCAGCGCTAAAATCATCGCTCTGCACGTCAATGAAGGCGACTGGGTTGAAAAAGGTCAGTTACTCGTTGAGTTAGACAGCGAAAAATATGTCGCTAGTGTCGAGTCTATCGCTGCCAGTGTACGTTCAACTCAAGCCAATGCAAAGCTTGCTAAAGCTAACATGGCGCAAGCTAATCGCGTCTACAAACGCGCTAAAGAGTTAGTGGCTAAGAAGCTTGAACCTCAATCACAGCTTGATGCGGCAGAGTCTTCATACCAAGTATCAATAGCACGCTATGAGTCATCCGTAGAGCAGGTAGCTCAGAGTCAAGGTACATTAAAACGTGCTAAAGATGACTTATCTAAAACCACGATGTATGCGCCACTGTCAGGCACCATCAGTAAGCTTAATAAAGAGATGGGCGAAATAGCCATTGGCTCTCAGTTCCAAGAAGATGTGATCATGACAATCGCTAATCTCAATGAGATGGAAGCACTGGTTAATGTCGATGAGAATGACATTATCGCGATCAAACTAAACCAAGCCGCTGAAATTGAAGTTGATGCATTGTTTGGCCAAGCAATCACTGGCGTTATTTCTGAAATTGCGACCAGTGCTATAGCTCAACAACAAGGCAACGCGAATCAAAAGACTGAATTTGAAGTGAAAATCGCCATTACTAGCAACGTAGAACAACTACGTCCTGGTATGACGACCAGCGCCAATATTATTACCGACACCCGTGATGATGCGCTAAGCATTCCCATTCAATCGGTTACCGTGCGCACCATAGCCCAGCTTACCGAAGACGATAAATTTAAAGAGTCAGACTACAAAGCAGGTAACGATGGTTTCGCTGAAGTCGTATTCGTTAAAGAAGGCGATAAAGTGATTGCACGTCAGGTTACCATCGGTATTCAGAGTGATTCATTAATCGAAATCGTTGACGGTTTAGCGCTTAACGACACAGTGGTTTCAGGTAACTACCGCGCCATCTCACGCGACTTGTCTAATGGCGATTTAGTCAACGTTGAGGACAAAGACAAAAAGAATGGTAGCGCAGCAGGAGAGAAGTAATATGTCTGTTCAAAAACAAGATGTTATTCTCGATATCCGAGATGTCACCCGCACGTATGTGATGGGCGATCAGGAAGTTAACGCATTGCGCGGCGTCACCCTGTCGATTAAAAAAGGCGAATACGTGGCCATCATGGGGCCATCGGGGTCGGGTAAATCAACCTTAATGAATACCATTGGTTGCCTCGATATTCCAAGTACCGGGACCTATAGCCTCGAAGATGAGCTGGTCAGTCAAAAGTCAGAAGATGAGCTTGCTGAAATCCGTAACAAAAAAATTGGTTTTGTTTTTCAAACTTTTAATCTGGTACCACGCATTTCGGTATTTCAAAACATTGAGTTACCGCTGATCTACAAAGGGGTTTCCAAACGCGAGCGCAAGGTCATTGCCCAGCGAGCGATCGACGCCGTAGGGTTAGGCGATCGTGCCGGACACAAATCAAACGAATTGTCTGGTGGTCAGCGCCAACGTGTTGCCATCGCACGAGCTTTGGTGTGCGAACCTTCGATTATTCTTGCCGATGAGCCGACGGGTAACCTCGACAGCTCAACCGGAGAGGAGATAATGGGTCTACTCAACACCTTGCATCAAAAAGGTAACACTATTGTGTTGGTTACCCATGAAGATGAAATCGCCGAGCACGCCAGTCGCATAGTGCGTTTGCGTGATGGGCTAATCGAAAGCGATACGGTCACTAATCCCGCTGTCGCTGCCATTACCGCCTAAGCGGTTCGGAAGAGGTTGTTATGAAACTTTCCTTAGATATTGCCGAATCGTTCAAGTTAGCGTTAGGGGCAATTGTCGCCAACAAGAGCCGCGGCGCGTTAACTGCGCTCGGTATTATCATTGGTATCGTGGCGGTTATTACCACCATGACGGCAGCCAACGGCCTGAAAAATACCTTTCGCGAAACCTTTGCCTCAATCGGTTCTGATGTGATCTACGTCTCTAAGCGACCGTGGGTTAGTATGGGTCCTGACTTTGCTCTGCGTAATCGCCCCAACATTAGCATGGCGCAAAGTAGCAAGTTACAACAACAGTTGCTGCCACGCGGTGTAGTCAATCCCAGTATCAACGGCCGTAAAAACCTAAAATACAAATCAAAAGTACTCGATGGTATCGGCATTATCGGCACCACAGAAAAACAGATCATCGTCTCGGATATGGTCCCTGAAACTGGCCGCTTCTTAATGCCTTTTGATATTGAATATAAAAAATCAGTGGTGGTTATAGGCTCTGAAATCGCCAACGATTTATTCGCTACCAGCGGAGCAATTGGTAAAGTCATTAAGATTGGACGTTATAAATTTAGCGTAATTGGCGTGATGGAAGAACAAGGCAGCAGCTTCTTTGGCGGCCCTAATTTCGACCGTCAGGTTTACATCCCCATCACCACCTTTACCAAAACGATTGGCACCAATGGTGGCCGCGCTAATGTTAGCATCGCCATCAAAGCCCCTTCCCCAGAAGAGATGGAAAACTTTGAATATGAAGTGATTGGTGAAATGCGTAAGATCCGCGGCCTAAAACCCGCCGAGAAAGATGACTTCTCAATCAACAAACTCGACACCCTGCTAGATGCCTACAACAATATGATGGGCGTGGTCATGGCGGCCGGCCTTATGATCACTAGTATTTCATTATTTGTTGGCGGCGTTGGCGTGATGAATATCATGTTTGTGTCAGTCACCGAACGCACCAAAGAAATTGGAATTCGTAAGGCAATTGGCGCGAAACGACGTAGTATCTTGATGCAATTCTTGTTTGAGTCTTCAATCATCTGTTTATTTGGAGGTATTGTCGGCTTGATTTTCGCGGGGATTATTACCCAGATCATCAATGCGGTGCTCATGCCGGCGAGCTTATCACTGTCTATCATTGCGATTGCCCTCACCATCTCGGTAGTCGTTGGCGTTATCTCTGGCCTTGTCCCCGCCTATCGCGGCGCAAAACTCGATCCAATAGAGGCATTACGCTATGAGTAAATATTTATTATCCGATACATTTTGGATGTCGTTAGGTGCAATCAGAGTCAATAAATTACGCTCATCATTGACCCTCGTCGGCATCATTTTAGGTGTTGCATCTATCATCGGCGTGATGACCGCAATTTCAGTGATCCAAAATACCATGGAGCAAGAAATGACGGTATTAGGCTCACAGACCTTTCAGGTTCAAAAGTGGCCTAATGGATTTAGCAGTGACGCCCAGCGCCGCGAAGCGATGAAATGGCCGCCAGTCACCGTTAAAGAAGCGCAGCTTATTCGTGAGAATGTAAAATCTGTTGATCTCGTTGGCACCGAGTTTTGGGATTACGGCAAAGCTGTAACCTACAATGGTTATACCACCGAGCCTAGCATTACGTTGTGTGGGGGCTCACCCGAGTACGCTGAAAATAACACCCACTTCATCGAGTTGGGTCGTAATCTGTCGCGCATGGATATGAAGGCTGGACGCAAAGTTACTGTGCTTGGTAACGCGCTGGCACAAGAGCTATTTCCGTTTGTCGATCCGATCGGACGAATGATCCGGATTGACGGTCGTAAATATGAAGTCATTGGTGTATTTATCAAGAAAGACTCTGCCTTTGGCGGCCCTTACGAAACCATGGCATTAATGCCTGGCTCAACCTATACCAAAATTTATGGCAACCTCGGACGTCGCGGTTTTCCGCGCTCAGCGAATGTAACCATACATGCCAAAACACCGGAACTGCTTGAAGACGCCATTGAAGAAACACGTCAGGTGTTACGTCGTGCCCGTCATCTCAAGCATAACGATAAAGATAATTTCCATTACTTTACCAGTGCTAGTCAGATTGATAACTTCAACAAGACCACCGCGGCGGTAAAAATTGGCGCCTTTATCATGGGCACGGTATCGCTTATTGTGGCAGGTATCGGCATCATGAATATCATGTTGGTCTCGGTCACCGAGCGTACCCGTGAAATAGGTATCAGAAAAAGTCTCGGCGCTAAACGTCACAATATCCTGCTGCAATTTTTGTTTGAAGCGGTTATTCTGTGTAATCTCGGTGGACTTATCGGCATCATGATCGGCTTTGGTCTTGGTAATGTGATGACCCTAATGACCAGCTTCGAAGCCAATATCCCGTGGGAAATGGTTATCTTAGGCATGGGTTTTTGTACCGTGATCGGTGTGAGCTTTGGCATGATCCCCGCGATCAAGGCGTCAAAGCTTAACCCTATCGACGCGCTATCGCACGAATAACCTAGCGCGTTATATTTTGTGTACCCGTGACCATGGGTATCACGGTAAGAGCGTTTAAATGAGCGCTGTAAATTACAGAGATATCGGTGCATGTGAAGTAAACCGTATTTTTCATGGACGAAAAATTGAGCTTACATGGATGTATTTACAGCGAGTTTACGTAATATGTGGCGATATCTAGATTATAATGCGCTTGCCGTGCCATGGACATAAAAGCCTTAGTGAGTAGTCACTAGGGCTTTTACCTTTTCGTTCCACTCACTTATGGAAGATAAAATGAAAAACTATAAGAAAATATTTATCCTCAGTAGCATCGCATTAGCGGTTGCTGGATGTAACCTAACCAACCAATCGACGTCATCAGTCCCCACGGCCAAATCGTCGGTCAGCGTGCAATTAGACATCGAAAAATTCACCTTAGACAATGGCCTAGAAGTCGTATTACATCAGGACAAATCAGATCCTGTGGTCGCCGTGGCGATTCAATATCATGTTGGTTCAAACCGCGAGAAACCTGGACGCACCGGTTTCGCTCATTTCTTTGAGCACATGCTATTTCAAGACTCTGAAAATGTAGGCGCCGGGAAATTCATTAAAAACATTGGCGCAATGGGCGGCAGTCTCAATGGCGGCACCTGGCAAGATGGTACCATCTACTATGAGATCGTGCCGAGTGACGGTTTGGAAAAAGTATTATGGATGGAATCAGACCGCATGGGGTATTTCATCAATACCGTGACTTCTGCCGGACTTGAAAATGAAAAACAAGTGGTTAAAAACGAGAAGCGCCAAAGCGTCGACAATCGTGCTTATGGTCATTCTAACAGCGTGACGCTCAAGGCGCTCTATCCTGAAGGACATCCCTATAGCTGGTCGGTTATTGGTAGTCTAGAAGACTTACAAAACGCAACATTGCAAGACGTGAGAGACTTTTATCAACAATGGTATGGCGTTAATAATGCGACCTTAGTACTCGCAGGTGATTTTGACAAGGCGCAAGCCAAGCAATGGGTTGAAAAATACTTCTCGGAATTCAAGGCGCGTGGCGATGTCACCCCACTTAAGCCGATGCCAGTGACGCTAAGCGCGACTAAATCGTTCTACCATGAGGATAACTTCGCCAAGCTGCCACAACTGACCATGACCTTCCCCACGGTTGATCAGGCACATCAAGATCAATACGCCCTGTCTATGCTGGCGCAAATTCTTAGCGATGGCAAAGACAGCGTGCTCTACCAAACCTTAGTCGAAAGTGACAAGCTGGCGCCCAAGGCAAAAGCGGGCGTTAACCACGGTGAAATTGCAGGTACCTTTACTTTACGCGTGCGCGCCTTCTCCGGTATTGATCTTGACCAAGCCAAACAGAGTCTAGATCGCGCCCTCAACCAATTTTCGCGCCAAGGACCCAGCGACAAACAAATATCGCGCATCCTAACCGCCAAAGAAACCGAATTTTATAATGGACTCACCGGCGTATTTGGTAAGGCATCGGCCCTAGCCACCGCCAACGAATTCTTTGGCGACCCAGCCTACATCACCCAAGAGATTGAACATTATCGTCAGGTGTCAAAAGCCGACATCATGCGCGTGTTTAACACGTACATCCTCAACAAGCCTTACGTTGCCACCAGTTTTGTGCCTAAGGGACAGCTGGAGCTAGCATTGAACGACGCCATCAAGGCCGATATTGTTGAAGAGAAAATAGTCCAAGGGGCCGAGCAGCAAGACAGCGCTAAGACAGTGACAAAACTTGAGCCCATCGCACAGGCGCGCGCTGCATTCGATCGCAGCATCGAACCAGCCTACGGTCAACCGCCAGAGATCACCCTACCAACTATCTGGCAACAAAGCCTTGGTAATGGCGTCAAGGTAATGGGGATTGAGCACAACGAATTACCACTGGTCTCATTTTCGATTCGCGTCAAAGGCGGCCATGCCTTAGATCAAGCCGGTAAACACGGCGCGGCTAACCTGCTGAGTGATATCCTGATGGAAGGCACCGCCACCAAAACACCACAACAACTCGAAGATGCCATTGGCGCGCTGGGCGCGGAATTAAACTTCCACACTGGCCAAGAATATATCGAACTATCGGGTAAAACCTTAAGCAAAAACTTTGCTCAAACCATCGCGCTAGCGCAAGAAATATTGCTCGAGCCGCGCTGGGATGAGAAAGAATGGCAGCGTCTTAAGAAACAAACCCTAGCTGGCGTCAAGCAGCGTGGCGGTAGTCCGGGGGCAATTGCCGCCCAGGTCTATGCCAAGTTAATGTATACAGATAGCAACTTAGGCACGCCAATCACCGGTAGCGCGGCGGAAATTGAAGCGCTGACGTTAGACGATGTAAAGGCGTTTTACCACTCAAACATTGTCTCAGGAGCCACTAGTATTCATTTCGCAGGAGCAGTAACCTCAGAGCAAGTAATGGCCAACTTATCACCGTTGGCCAGTCAACTAAAACGCGGCCAACTCTCCTTCGCTAAAGCGAATAAACGCGTAGAGCTCGACAAGGCCTCGCTCTATTTTGTTGATGTGCCAGGCGCTAAGCAATCATTTATTCGCATCGGTAGTCGCGCGATGCCAGCAAACGCTAAAGATCATGCCCTAGCGAAAGCGGTCAACCATAAGCTCGGTGGCAGTTTCTCTGGTGAGCTATTCCAAGTGCTACGCCTGCAAAAAGGCTACACCTACGGTGCCTATTCAGGCTTCTCACGCAGCAATCTTGGTGGCACATTTACCGCCCGCTCTAGCGTACGTTCAAATGTTACACTAGAGTCACTGCAAACATTTCGTGATATTTTCGATAATTACACTAGATCGTTCGATCAAACAACGCTCGATAGCACCAAATCGATCCTCGCCAAGCAAGATGCACGCGCCTTTGAAACGACAGACAATTTAATCGAGGTATTAAATAACATTAGCACCTATGATTTAAGTCTCGGTTATGTCGCCGACAAGCAACAAGCATTATCAGCCATGGAACTAGCAACCGCCAAGCAGTTGCTAACAACCTATATGGATAAAGATAAGATGGTCTATCTAGTAGTTGGGGATGCGAAGACACAGCTAGCGCGCCTAAAAGACCTAGGTCTTGGTGAACCCGTCTTACTCGACAAGCAAGGTAACAAAGTTAAATAGTACGCCATAAGGTGAGGCGCCAGCCTCGCCCTTGTCACAATGAGCAATTCCCCCTCAGACAAGCGATTATACCATTTCCAATAATTAATTGACCACTTGTGCTCGCTAAAATTAACAATTACAGCGTTGCTCTCAATCCTAATAGCCAGCTATTAGTCAATCAAGCGCCTTGTCCTAGTTTATTTTCTCTGAGCACAACAAGACCACATATTTAATGGAAATGGTATTATAATCAAAGACAATGTTATCGCTTATACTCAGAGGGTTAATCTATTATGCTAAAACTAACTTCATCGCAATGTCGAATAATCGGCGTTATGTTAGAGAAAGAAATTACCACACCAGACCAATATCCCCTATCGCTCAACGGCTTAACCAATGGCGCCAACCAAAAGAGTAATCGTGACCCGGTAATGGACTTATCCGAAAGCGAGGTTCAAGACGTACTGGACGAGCTCAGTGCGCTCCATCTGATTAGCGAGCAAACGGGTTTTGGATCACGGGTTATAAAATACAAACACCGTTTTTGTAACACCGAATTTGGCAATTTACAATTTAGCGAACAACAACGGGCAATCATTGACGTGCTGCTGTTACGCGGGCCACAGAGCGCCGGGGAACTGCGCACACGCACCAACCGTTTAGCGAGTTTTGCTAATGTGGCCGAGGTCGAAACAGCATTAGAGGGCCTTAACAGTCACAGTGAAGGTCAGTTGGTCGTGAAGCTGGCACGCGAGCCGGGTAAAAGAGATTGCCGTTATGTTCATCAGTTTAGCGACACCAGTGAAATGATCGAGGCTGTTGCCGAATCGGCCATATCACCGAGCACCTCGAGTTCACCAAGTACCTCAGGCGCCTCGAGCACAGATCAAAATGAGCGTATCGAACTACTCGAATTACAGGTCGAAGAGCTTAGTGAGCAGGTTGCTACCCTAACAGAACTGATGCAACAATTAACCGATTAGCATGGATCAATTACTAATGGCGGCGAGACCAAAAATCACGCTTTCATATCACGGGTCTTTAGGTATATGCTTAAAGGCCTCAATACTTTCTCAGCCAAGAAATTGATACTGTTGATTTACAATACTAATATTTAATCCATTAACTGATTTCAATTCGTTTAACATCAAATTCAGGAGCGATTGTTTTTACGTCCTCTTAATTTTTTTGTTATATTTTTACGTTCAAACCATAAGTACAGAAATAGAAATAAAACTGACGAAATCATGCAGTATGGTAATAAGGTTTCGTAGCCAATGTCAGAGTCAGGTGAAATAACAACCAATGCGAAGATAGGAATATATAACCCCAGTAACATAGCAATTATAGAAAGAAATAATAATCTTAAATAAAACACGTCTTAACTACCTCCTTCTATACCCTCTCCGGGTCAATTTCATGTTCTTAAGTCTCATTTCTGTTTCAACTTTTATTGACAGTTGAGTTGGGCAATTAGATATCAAACCAAAATCATCTTCTCCTGCTCCAATAACTTCTTCAACAAATCAGTACAATTATTTGGTATTATAAGCCACAACCATTTATCTGAAAGTAGTGACTTTAGTTTATCCTTTGCAGCGGTCTTGTTTTTTAGAATGCGTTTGGTTCTAAATAATTCTGTCTTTTCATTTTCCTTGATATATTTATTAAATTTATCTTTAGGAATAACCATTGGATAATTGTAAACACCAGAAATATGAAAATAAAAATCATCAACTCTCAAAATCATATGACCGCAAAAATTTGGACCATCTCCTGAGACGACTACAGCCTCTACTACATTGAATGTTAATGCGTTTAGTTGGTTGAAGTTTTTACCTGATGCACCTTGATACCCTTCTGGCATACATTGTTCTCCTTAAAATATAACAGGGTGTAGAGTTAACTGTTCTCAGCCTAAGTTTTTAATATATGAAGACCATCATAGAGATTCACCCTCTTTTTAATCATCACTCGAGCCTCTTTAAAACTAGTACGCTATTGGGTGCGTTGCAACTTTTTAAAAATAAAAAACGAGAGCTGGTGCAACAATTAACCGATTAGCGAGTTGGTTGATATTTTGGTAAAAGATTGGCTAAAGGCTTTAGCCCATCTTTTTCTCACGGTTACTAATCGTCGCGCGTTAGCACTTCTAACAACTCGATTTCAAAACTTAAATCTGAATTGGGAACAATAAGCTCGCCGATTTTACGTTCGCCATAGGCCAGATGAGCCGGTACAAACAACTTACGTTTTCCGCCGACTTTCATCCCCATAATGCCTTGATCCCATCCCTTAATAACTCGTCCCGTACCAATAACACACTGAAACGCCTTGCCGCGATCATAAGATGAATCGAACTGAGTGCCGTCGTTTAAAAAGCCGCGATACTCGGTGGTAATTAATGCCCCTTTAACCGCTTCTTTACCGCCACCAATAACTACATCTGTTATTTCTAATTCATTCATTATTATCATACTCAAATCTTAAATAGTGTGACGCAATAATAACACTCGCCCATCCCCCACAACAACAAGCATATAAACGTGGATTATAGATCAGTCACCGATGATGTTAATAGGTCAATTTATATTCATAATCTATGATATATTCGTCATACAATTTAATGCAGAGCATTCGATGAGACATCTACGGTTAAGCGCGGCGCTTCTTATATATCTAATCTTTAGTAACATGAGTTTTGCTCAGGATAGTGACAAAAACATCTTATGGGCAACCGATAATTGGCCAGGCATAACAGATAATGATACGGCGTTGTATTTAATATTATTCAAAGAGATTTTCGCTTCTCAAGGGTTTGAGTTACAAAAAACAATCGTTCCTTTCAAGCGTGCGATCGCCTTTGTTAATCAGCATCAAGCCGATTTCGCTGGCGGCATTATCAAAGAACACATGACCAGCTCTGTCCACATTCAAGCCCCTTTCCCCGTATTGACCACACCCGTTTTGGCTTTTTACAAAAAAGACACAATCACAGATAAAACATTGAATAGCGACACATTGAAAAACTACCGTGTTGTTTCATCGCCTCAATTGGGAAAGTCTATTGGGTTGACGGATGTATATGAAGTAACGAATAAATATCAAGCATTCTTGATGGTGATAAAAGGCCGAGCCGACGTGTATATCGATAATGAAGGCGAATTATACGGAACGGTGAAGAATAACTCGCATCAAGTGACCGATTATAATAAAGAGATATTCGCAACGTCTATGGTCGGTTATTCATCGTGGTATATGATTTCCCCCAAAACCAGCCGTGGAGAAACAGTGATGAAGGCTTATATACAAGGCAGCATTAATTTATTTAATAGCGGACGAATTACTGAGATATACCAAAAAAGAGGATTCATTATTCCCCCTGAGTTGATTAGCTATATCTCTGATTTGAGCGTTCCGATAGTAAACAAAACATCAAAAAAACACTGAAGCTATAATTTATTATCAACTGACCAACATTGCTCCGTAACAGATTTTTTCAACAAGGCAGTAGAATTAATATTTAGCTAAACACAGCCACTAATTTTGATTGAGTAACGCAAAAAAACACGTTGCAACGTAAAATCTAGCACTTGAAGTGACGATTTTTTCACGTAGATCACTCTAGTTCGCATAAAAATTAGCTCTTGAATTCAACTTTCGTAAGTTCTACAGCCTCAAATCTTTGCTAAGCGGCGGTTTACTGGCAGAGTTTTTTGCGGCACCTATGCAAAAAAATGCGACAGTAAAAGCCGTCCGATTGAGTTTTTTGTTAGGGCTGCGATTACGCATGCCAGTTGATATCTATTTTTTTGTGTGTTGCCACGCAGTCACGCAAATACAGATTAATAAGGCTTTGATATGGAACACCTGATTCCTCAGCCATGCCTTTAAAGTAAGAAATA
>Ga0105356_10000327_pt1 | contig 43951 bp, 38 predicted proteins | sample GOMGulsemesocosm_3_FD_83502 | JGI IMG/M metagenome (GOLD analysis project Ga0105356, IMG submission 83502) | Methane-oxidizing microbial communities from mesocosms in the Gulf of Mexico - GOM9D Gulf of Mexico | ecosystem: Environmental > Aquatic > Marine > Cold seeps | place: Gulf of Mexico...
CATGGCAAATGCTGATGTTATTTTAGCATTAGGTGCTCGCTTTGATGATCGTGTGACCAATAATGTTAAAAAATTCTGCCCTGATGCCACAATTATTCACGTAGATATTGACCCAACGTCTATATCAAAAACGATTAACGCTCATATCCCCGTTGTTGGTTTAATTGATATTGTAATGCAACAGTTATTAGATGAACTTGCCGCGACAAATTTTTCTGTTGACCAAGAAGCATCAAAGCAATGGTGGCAACAAGTTAATGAATGGCGCAGTGTAAAAAGTGTGAGCTATATACAAGAAGGCAATAAAATTAAGCCCCAACGAGTGATTGAATCCATGTATAAAATCACTAATGGTGAAGCTTATGTGTGTTCTGATGTCGGTCAACACCAAATGTTTGCTGCACAATATTATCCCTTTGCAAAACCTCGTCAATGGATAAACTCTGGTGGTTTAGGCACCATGGGCTTTGGTTTACCTGCGGCAATGGGAGTTAAGCTAGCTTTCCCTGATAGCCATGTTATTTGTATTACAGGCGATGGTTCTATTCAGATGAATATTCAAGAGTTATCAACCTGCTTGCAATATAACTTACCCGTAGTAATTGTTACTTTGAATAACCGCTCCTTAGGTATGGTAAGACAATGGCAAGACATGGTTTATGGCGGCCGTCATTCATCTTCCTATATGGAATCTATTCCTGATTTTGCCAAACTAGCAGAAGCCTACGGTCATGTTGGCATTCAAATAGACAAATTAGATGAACTAGATGAAAAATTAGCTCATGCATTTTCAATCAAAAATAAGTTAGTTTTTGTTGATATTGCCGTTGATGAACTTGAACATGTTTACCCGATGCAAATTAAAACAGGTGCCGTAGACGAGATGTGGATTAAGAAAGGAGTACAAGCATAATGCGTAGAATTTTAGCTATCTTATTGGAAAATGAAGCAGGTTCATTATCACGTATTGTTGGTTTGTTTTCTCAACGTGCATTTAATATTGAAAGTTTAACTGTTGCACCAACAGAAGACAGCAGTTTATCTCGTATAACTATTGCAACTAAAGGTGATGATCGTGTACTTGAACAAATTGTTAAACAAGTAAATAAACTGATTGATGTCATTAAAATTTCCGACCTTACGGAGCGTAGCCATGTTGAACGTGAAATTATTTTAATTAAAGTACTAGCAATGAACGATAAGTCTCGCACTGAAGTGAAGCGAATCACCGATATTTTTAGAGGTTCAATTGTTGATATTGGTAAACAAATTTATACACTCGAACTCACTGGTGATGCTGATAAGTTAAATGCTTTTGTTAAAACATTAGCGCATGAAACTGAAATAATAGAGTCAGTTCGTTCAGGTTGTGTAGGTATTGCCCGTGGTGAAAAAGCATTAAGGGTTTAATTTAGCGCATAGCTTTAAAATGTAAAACCTATTCAAAGTAGTTTTAAGTGACTTTGAATAGGTTTAAACTTAACGTACTTTAAAAGCCTTTGAATCTAAATAAAAAAACTTGCTAAATTCTCATATTTTACTTGCAAAGAAAACAGATAAAAAATCGATTTTGCGCTTTTATAAATCTCAGCATTATTCTGCACGGTTTATTGGTTTAGACTATTGTTATCTAGTCAAAAAAGATGAAAAAATTATCGCATCTGTGATGGTCTCTCAAATAACAACTGATAACTCTCAATATTTTTTGCACGCTTTAGTTGTAGATAAAAATCATCAAAAACAAGGGATAGCGACAAAGTTAGTAAACCATGTCAATCAGACTCATCAACCAGTAGTGTGTTTTGCTCAACCAGAACTCAGCAGGTTTTATCATCAATGTAAAATGCCTGAGTTAGCTATTCACTTACTCACTTCACAGCTAAATGAGCACTTATCCTTACGTTTTCAACAATATCAAAAAAAACAAAGCGATTTAAAAGTGTTTATTAGTCTTGGAAAAGATGATAAAAATTAGTCACATAAAAATAAAAATAAAGCTTACTCTATGGATTATCAAACAACCGTATTAGCCACACTGATCGTTTATAAAATAGCGCTCATTTCAATCGGCATATGGAGCAATAAACGCACCGCAAGCACCGATGATTACTTTATTGGTGGCAGAGGTTTAGGTCCTTGGGTTGCCGCTATTAGTGCCGCTGCCAGTGCTTCATCTGCTTGGTCGTTATTAGGCATGAGTGGTGCCGCATATATACTTGGATTATCTGCTATATGGATAGTTCCCTCGGTAATTTTAGGTTACAGCTTTAACTGGTTATGGCTCGCTCCTCGCATAGAAAAACAGGCAAAAGTGCATAAAAGTGTCACACTAAGTGACTTTATTGCTCAAGGTAGTAAAAAACACAAAAAAGCTATTTTATGGATTTGTTCAATTTGTATTGTCATCTCCTTTGCTTTTTATATTGCTGCTCAGTTTCAAGCCGCGGGTAATATGTTTAGCGAAACTTTTGATATGAGTGCTACAAGCAGTATTATTTTAGGCACTAGCATTATCCTAATTTATACTTTGCTAGGCGGTTTTTGGGCGGTAAGCATTACCGATACTTTACAAGGTATTTTAATGGTTATTACCGCGATTATGCTACCCGTTGCTGGTCTATGGGCAATTGGTGGACCAAGTGAGTTATGGCAACAAATGCAAAGTGTTTACTCCACCACACAACTTTCATGGTTTGGTGAATATCAAGGGTTATATGCGGTTGCTTTCGTTTTAGGTACCTTTGGCATAGGGTTAGGTAATCCCGGACAACCTCATGTGGTCAACCGTTTAATGGCATTAAAAGATCAAGAGGCCGTTCGCCAAGGAAAATACATTGGTATTGGTTGGTCGGTGATAATTTTTGTTAGCATGTTATTAGTGGGTTGGTGTGCAAAAGTATTATTAGCTTCGCCTGTTGATGGTGAACAAGCATTAGTAAGTTTATCTCAGCAAGTTTTTCCTCCAATTCTTGCCGGTATAGTGGTAGCAGCAACGTTATCAGCAATTATGTCGACGGCGGATAGTCAATTATTAGTTGCTGCTAGTGCTATTTCTTACGATTTAAGTTCTAGTCAATCAAAACAAAGTTTACTGCTTTCTCGCCTAACGGTCACTGCGATGTGTTTGATCGCCATGTGCATTGCAATATTTGCTCCTGATGATATTTTTTCCCGTGTTTTATTTGCATGGAATGCTTTAGGAGCGGCCTTTGGTCCTGTTGTAATCATTAAGCTAATGCAACGAAATATATCAGGTACGGCAATTATTGCATCAATTAGCGCAGGTTTTGTGCTAACAGTCGTCTTTAGCTTATTCCCTGCCCCTCCTGGTGATGTAATAGAGCGAATAGTGCCTTTTATTATCGCTTTTATTATCGCTTTTTTTGGTTCAGTTAGTTCTCATAAACTTCAAACAGTCAAATAAAACTAACTATTTATCAGCTGGCTAATTTGCTACGGGGCTCACAGTTCCCGTAGCATCTCCGGTAGATAACGGCTCAGGGAGCACTGTAGCTGGCTCAGCACCAATACGCCCAATTCCAGGGAGTTCAATCGCTAAATCAAAAATATCAAATTCAAAGTTTAACCCTAAAATATTTAATTCGATCCCTTCTTCTACACCTAATGTTATACCAAGTAAGCCAAATAAAGACGCTTGAACACCGCTGCCACTAGGTGATAATCCAAAACTTTGATTCAGTGCTTTATAATCTTTTCCAATAGCGGTTGAAGGTAAATCCAACCCTAGTTCAGGCACTTGTCGAGCAATACTGGCTGTAAATGTATTACTATTAGGCCCCGGAAATGCTTGATAATTTGTTTTATAGGGATATTGCTTAACAAGCATCGCAATACGATCAATGAGCTCATCGCTATTCGCTTTGCGATAATCTAGTAATAGCTTCGGCTGATGCCCCCACCAATCTCTATCTGGTTGATTTTTCCTTACAACAAGTGCGGTATCATTGCGTCTAAGTTTCCAACCGATAATTTCATAACTAACATAGTGATCAGCACCACTTTTTTTAGTACTGATCCATGTATGAACGGATACTGCCTGTTTAGCCCCCCAAGTTCTTGCAGAATAAACTTGGATAATACCTTCAGTAAACTGTTCTGGTTTAGGTGCTAAGGTGCCACTAGTAATTATTTTACTTTTACTGCAACTACTTAACGAACCCGCAATGAAAGCTGTAATAAACATTAAAACAATCACTTTAAATATTTTAATCATATTCATAGACTATTCGATTTAGCAATAACATCAATTGTCTCATTCATTCGTACCTTTTGACCGTTCTGCAAGCGTTCACCTCCTCGAACAATCACTTCATCTCCAGCCCATAAAGCGCCCGATACAGAGATCCAACGACCTATTCCTTGCCCGACCAAAACATTCACTTTTTTAGCGCTATTGTCGTCGCCAATAGTGAGTACGTATGTTTCCTTTTCTCTCAACACTAAGGCATCTCTAGGAACAAGTGTTGCTTCTTTAGTGATATTTTTTGGTAATGATACGGTGACAGCAGAGCCAGCAATAAGATTCATATCCACTGCAGAAAGCCTTACATCGAAAGTGCGTGAAGATTGTTCCCCCGCTTGACTCCATGTTCTTACAGGAAGTTCAATTAACTTATCTTGCCACTTCACCATCACATGACTATCCGGTTTCAAATAACGAGCTATTGATAACGGTGCTGAAATTTTAATGTCTAGGTTATTGGTGTCAACTAATTGCACTAAAGGTCTACCAAGGGTTATTAACTCACCAACATGAGCAAAACGCTGACTAATATTACCGGTAAATGGTGCTTTAATTTGTGTTTTCTCTATCGACAATTGGGTTTGTTTTACTTGCATTGATAAAGCAACAACTTCATTTTCAGCAACCGCTAAATCTTTGGTAATACGTTCAAAATCACTAATTGAAGTATTATTTTTTTGACTCAATGTCGACATACGTGCCTTTTGTTTAGTCAAATATGCAACGTCCGCTTGTTGTTGCTTAACTTTAGCTTGTTGTCTCACTAACTGTAATTGTAAGTGCCGGTCATCTATTGTGGCAATTAACTGATTTTTCTCTACTTGTTTACCAACATCTTCAATCCATAATAATTGTCCTGTTTGTTCAGCTGAGATAGGTGCATTTTGCCGACTAACTACATTGCCCGGTAGCCAAATCGTTGGACTAACCAATTCTTTTTTAGCCAGTTCAACACTTACTAATTGAGCATCGTCTGCAGGTAAAGGCGAAAAGGCGTATGCTTTAGTAGCAAGGAAGAAACAAGTAACGAGTGTTGCTGATAATAATATTTTCATCATATAGCCCTTTTAATCGATTGCTTTGGTAGTTAATCTTTTAGATGGAGTTGCAGTGAGTTCTATGTTTTCTAGTTTTTCAGTTTGTGTTTGAAAGGAAAAATCCTGCTTTGTTAAGCGCAACAAACACGGCAATAATACGATAGTAAAAATAGCACTTACCGCTAAGCCCCCAACAATAACGGCAGCCAGTCCACGATAAATAACACTCCCCGCACCCGGCATTAATAATAGTGGTAACATGCCAAAGAAACTCGTTGATGTGCTCATAAATATAGGTCTTAAACGAAGGGTTAATGATTGCTCAACCGCTTCTAAACGACTTAATCCCTGTGATTGCCCAATTCGTGTTTGATGAACCAATAAAATGGCATTGTTCACCACCAAACCTAGTAAAATAACAAAACCTATCATTGTTAATAAATCTAATGGCTGAAAAACAAAAATATTTAAAACTTGTAGCGCAAGGATACCGCCAACAGTCGCTAAAGGAATGGTAATAACCACTAACAAGCTGTCTTTAACTGATTTGAATAAAGCCGCCATCAGTAAGAATAAAATCACTAAGGCAAAAGCAAAGTTGTCTGCCATCACACTAATAGCTTTTTCCAATTGATCAGCACTACCACCATAAAGCACGTTACCATCAGCAGGTAATGCCGCACGCAGTTTTGGCTCAACCTCGGCTTTTAAGACCGCAATAGTTCGCTCTAATGACCAGCCTTCAGGTGGATTAATATTTAAACTGATGGTTCGATTACCATCGATACGTGTAATATTTGATGGACCAACGGTACGTGCAATATCAACTAATTCAGAAAGCTGTGTGATTGAACCATTACCTGTAACCACAGGTACATCACCTAAGTTGTCTGGATCATCCCAGCCTTCAGCACGTAAGATCATATTTAATCGTTTGCTGCCATTGAAATATTCACCAACAAATAAACCATCCCCCAAAGTTCTGACTACTCTCCCTAAATCACGACGATTCCAGCCTTGTTCTAAAATATTTCTGTCATTAGGTGTTAAGCGCAATTCAGGCTCAGACATTTCAGTACCAGGGTTCGCTTGCACTCTCGCATCAGGAATGGCAGCTTTAACCCAATCAAGTCCTTGTCGCGCTGCATTTTGCAATGCTAAAGTATCTTTTGATTGCAAGTTCATCCGAACTTGCCTGCCTCCACCAAAACCACCAAATAAATTACCTTGAAAAGCAAAAGCTTGGGTATCAGGTAAATCAACCAAAATCTCCTCTCTGACAATTTTAAGTAGTTCATCTACTTTTGATTGATCCTTGGCACGGATACCAATATTGCCGCCAAATGGCCCACTAAAAATATAATAATTTTTTAGCGCTGGTTGTTTTGTACCATCCATATAAGGCTTTAATCGTTCAACAATTGGCGTGATTACTTCTTTATCAATGGTTTTAATGTTTGCTCCGGGTGGGAATTGCAAATTACCATCCACCGCATCACGCTTCACTGGCGGTAAATAATCCAGCATTGGCATAGCAAAATAAGTAATAACCATTGGAATAACAAGCAAGCTGGCGGCAAGGCTAATACGTTTGAATGGTGTATTGGTTAACTTCATCACAGAATTGGTGATTTTCAACCACAGTGCTTTATTAGGGTCGATAACTTTTTGTTGTTTAAGAAAGTATTTAGCTAACACAGGCAATAAAACCACTGCAACAATCAGTGATACTGATACCGCTATAGCGATGGTTAACGCTAAGTCACCAAAAAGCTGCCCTTCAATCCCTTTTAAGAAAAAGACCGGGAGAAAAATAGCAACTGTGGTGGCGGTTGAAGCAAGTAAAGCCCCCCATACTTGTAGTGCGCCTTGCTCTGCACTTTGGTGTTCATTAAGCCCTTTATCCCGCATCCTTAAAATATTTTCGAGCACTACAATCGCGGCATCAAGCACCATACCCACGGCAAAAGCTAACCCCGCTAAGGAGATTACATTGAGTGAGCGACCAGTAATTTCTAAGACAATAAAGGTGGTAAACAAACTGATAGGGATAGCGGTGGCAATAATTAAAGTTGCCCGCATACGACGAATGAAAAACCATAAAACAGCAAGTGAAAGCATGACACCAGCAAAGAGGTTACTGGTGACCAAGTTAATGGCTCGATAGATAAAAACCGAGGCATCAAATGATTGCACCATCACTAATTCTTTGTCAGCCAAAAGCTCTTTATTAATAACCTCAACCTCAGTTTTAACTCGGTTTAAGGTCTCTAAAACATTAGCCCCATTAGCTCGATCGATGCGTAATGAAAAGGCGGGATTTCCATTTTGTACAGCAAGGTTTTGTCGATCAGCCCTACGCACTTCAACCGTTGCGACATCAGCAAGCCGAATATTACTGCCATTTCGTGACTCTAAAATCAGCTCAGACATTTCCTCAACACGGTACTTGCCATTAAATCGAAGGGTATATTGACGGCGCCCTACATCAATAAAGCCACCAGAAACATCATTACTGGCAGATACAAGTGCAATAAGTTGTGGAATTTGAATACCATATTCAGCTGCTTTAATCGGGTCAAAGCGAATTTGTAACTCTTCTCTATTTTGCTGAGTAAAAGTTTGCACACTAGCAACACCTTCAACGGCTTCTAAGCGAGGTCGAATGGTGTCGTTGGTAAAGTCGATGTACTCATTTATTGATTTATCATTACCGGGTAATGCTTGTAAGAAAAAGAACGTGAGTGCAGGGTTTCCACCACCAAAGCCACCGAGCATAATTCGAGGAGGACGAGCGTCACGAGGCAAACTTGGCACACGTGTCATTCTACTGATCACCTCAATTAAGGTTTGCTCCATATTGGTATCGATACCAAATTCAAGGTTTATAAAAGAGCTTCCACGGTTAGCAAAAGCATTAATAGCCGTTAGACCAGGAATGCCTCGTAGTACTTGTTCCTGGGGTTCAATTATTTCAGATTCAATTTCTTGTGGAGAAGCGGCTCGCCAAAAGGTTTGAATGGCAATTCTAGGTCGTTCAATATCAGGGAATAGCTGTACAGGTAATTTGAATAAACTCAACATGCCAACCAATAAGATAAGTGCTACCCCAACAGCTACCGCTGCCGGACTTGTTAACGCACTCGATGTTAACTTCATAAAATTCCCCTCAGTTATTACTGGCTGATTATTAGCTCACTTTTGATAAAGTGACATAATCAATAATTCTCCTATAAACATAACAATGAAAGGTTAAAACGAAAGGTTGCTTACGACTAACAGGAGTTTAAATACGACTAAATGCTAAGGCGTAATTGTTTGCAATGCACGGACACAAATTGTCATATTATTGGGGTCGGTGAATAGCGATATTACCGAGTTAAAGCGCAATATAAATTCAGGCATATTTTCATAAAACCACATATACAACAAACCATTAACAAATATTTAAAAAGTTAGTGACTCAGAAATAAGTGATTATATAAAAACGATTGGGAGGAAAACTTCCTGCAAAATACTGGAATGTTTTTATTCCATATCAAGTTTAACTATCTGTTTTCCTTTTCCCTATGCAAATAATACATTATAGTAATAAAAATATTCTTCCTTAGTATTTCGAATTAACGTTATGAAGGTAAAGGGATACTAGCTAAATGTTGTTATAGTTTAGAGGAAGTATGTTGCAATCAAATTCAAAGAAACAATTATTATTACTCAATACTCACCCAGAACGTTTAACTACGCTTGAAAAACTGCTTATTGAAGGCACTTCTTTTACTGTTCTCTCTGCATCGAATGTTAGAGCAGCTATCGATATATTAAAAACTGAAGCTATTAATTTTATCATCAGTAATATTAATTTAGATAACTTTGATGGCTGGCGTTTAGCTAGAATGGTTCGCTCTGGTGTTTTAAAATGCTCAGCTGAAACACCATTTGTTATTGTTGCCAATACTTGGTGTGAACACCTTGCTAGCGCTACCGCACGTGAATTTGGTATTAACCGACTGATTGCATTTTCCGAATACCATAAATTATTAGATATTATTAATAATGACCAATTAACACCACTTGAGGATATGGAAAAAGCATCACTGTTAGTCATAGAGGATAATACAGATACAAGACACTTAGTTGATCGTATCCTCAATAGCCGATTTACGATTGATAGTGCAGAAGATGGCGAAACAGGTATTGCGCTGTGGCGCAAAAAAGATTACGCCTTAATATTACTTGATGTCATGCTGCCTGGCATGTCAGGAAATCAAGTACTTGAACACATAATGCGAGAAAAACCATCACAATCAGTGGTCATTATGACAGCTAATCACACCATGGAATTAGCCGAAGAATTAATGCTAAATGGTGCAGCTGACTTTGTTACTAAACCTTTTCGTGCAGAGCAATTGCGGAGGGTTTGTGAAACTGCGGCACGTCGTGAAGACTTCATCATTAGTAATCAACAATTTGCTAATAAAGTTGATTCTCTCAATCAAAGTAAGATGCAGTACCAGCAAGTCTCTGAGCAGCACCAAGCATTGCTCGATCAACTCGGTAGTATTATTATTGAGCTAGACAATAACGGTAATATTTGTTTTTTAAACAAGGCATGGGAGAAATATACCGGCTATTCAATTGATGAATCACATCAACGTTCCTTGCTTGATTTTATTGAAAAATCAGACTCCCCCGGTATTTATATTTCCAATGAATTGAAAACCTTATTGTCAGGAAAAATCACTACTCATCAGTTTGAGTTCCGCCTAAAAAATAAATTTGGTGAAGAGCTCTGGGCGGAAGCCCGTTTTGATATAAACCCCAGTAAAGATCATAAAAGTCGTATTATTTCTGGCACCATTGACAATATAACCACCCGAAAAAAAGCTCAGCATGATCTTGAATATCTCGCCATGCACGATGGATTAACCGGATTATTTAACCGCCATTATTTTGAAACTGAGCTGAGTAAGTTGTCAGCATCTGCATCTAGGGGTAATGGGCCACATGCCTTGTTTTATTTAGACCTCGACCATTTTAAAGTGATCAATGATACTGTAGGTCATCACCATGGTGACATGGTACTTAAAAATATATCCTCACTCATTAATTCTCGCATGCGCTGTGCTGATTTTCTTGCTCGTATTGGTGGTGATGAATTTGCCCTATTATTACCCTCTACAGATCCACAAACGGCCATAGTACTCGCTGAAGATATTTGTAAACTACTTTATAATTATCAATGTAAAATAGATGGGCAAACATTTAAAGTAAACTGTTCAATCGGTATTGCTGAAATCACTGGTTTAGCGCCAAGTGCAGAAGAATATATGAAACAAGCCGATATCGCTTTATATGCTGCGAAGAAACAAGGCCGTAATATGGCGCATATTTATGATGAACATGATGAGCACAGTAAAGATTTGCAAGCGAGTCTTGAATGGATCAGAACTCTACACCAAGCCATTGCTGATGATAATTTAATTCTCCACTTTCAGCCTATAGTTGAAATATCTACAAAAAAAATAGCATATTACGAAGCTTTAGTCCGACTTGATCTTGATGGAGAAATAACGCCACCAGGAGAGTTTATCCCAGCCTTAGAGCGTGAAGGCGATATGGGCTTATTAGACAGACAAGTGATAAGCAAAGCAATCAGTTATTTAGCACAACACGATAAGCTGAATAAAATAGCCATTAACCTTTCAGCACAAGGCTTTAGTGATGAACGTTTAGTACCACTTATCAAAGAAAAATTAGCTGAGTATCAAGTTGATGCCAAACGAATTATTTTTGAACTCACCGAAAGTGCAAGTTTAAGTAATATTACCGCCACGCAAAGTATTATCGAAAAGTTATCACATTTAGGTTGTAGCTTTTCGATTGACGATTTTGGCACAGGTTTCAGTACCTTCAACTACCTTAAGCAGTTACCGGCGGAATCGGTAAAAATTGATGGCTCTTTTGTTGTCGATCTAGCCACTAACCCAGTTGATTTAGCTTTAGTTAAAGCAATTTATGAAGTCGCAACGGCTTTAGGTAAAAAAACCGTTGCAGAGTTTGTAGAAAATGAAGAAGCTTTAATGTTATTAGCTAATATAGGCGTCACCTATGCGCAAGGCTACCATTTAGGCCGCCCTACTTCTGTTGATAGATTAGCCTAAAAACATAGCTAACCTTATTTTAGTATTATTAGCTCAAATATTCGGCATGCTTTTTATCCGCACTTAAAATATGTCCAGGAAACCACAACCTGAGAATAGTCATCATTTCCTTTAACATGTCAGGATTACAATTCTTCAATTTTTCTTGCCAATCTGTAAGCTCCTTATGTAATTGTATATGGCTTTTTTGGTGACGTTCAAACTCTGGACAATTATTGGCTTTTAGCAGTTTTTCTTCATAGCTAAAATGCGTTTTAGCATAATCGACTAACTCACTAACGATCGGCGTAATACTCTCATAATTCCCCCCTTTAACGAGCACTTCATCAATGTTGTTAATTAAACGCATCATATGCTTATGTTGGCGATCAATTTCATCGACACCAACACTGAATTTATCACTCCAACTCAACAGTGGTGCAAGAAAGCTATCTCCTCCTGCACGCATTAAGCTGCTAAATTTTGATTCCAAATCAAAAGGCAATTCAATTTGCTTCATTATAGTTCTGTGCATCCAAGCCAAACAAATAAATGAAACGACGAACATAAACATCCACGCACTAGTCCACAATCCAGTCCATTCAAGTAGATAACCAAAGATAATAGGACATACAAATCCACCTAAGCCACCAAGTACACCAACCATGCCACCGACAACACCAACCTCTTCAGGAAAATAATCAGGTATATGTTTATAAACAGCGGCTTTACCTACTCCCCAAATACTGCCCATCAATATAACCATTACAGCAAAAATCCATACATTGGCTTGAAAATATATCCGTGTAACCCCTTTAGCCAACAATTGCTTTTTCGTGATTTTCTGCCCTACTTCTACAACACTTTCTTGCCAGCTTTCTTTGGTTGGAAAAACTAACATCTGAGCATCCAAATCTTCAAAGCCATGAGTTTTAATCTTTAATGGGTATACTTTATCGCCAATGATGATCTCACTTTTAGAAACAGCTGTTACCGTGCCAGATTCCGTTGCCATGATCCCCTGTCCTGTAGAAAACACTTCCATTTTTGGAACTGAAAGCGACATGGAAATGATCACTGATGAAGCAAGCACCCAATACATCACTTTTCTTGCACCCCACTTATCTGACATCCAGCCACCAAGAGCTCGAATAACCCCAGAAGGAAAACTAAACAACGCAGCAAGAATACCAGCAGTTACCAGTGACATATAATAAACATTCACAAAATAAGGAACTAACCATTGAGAAAAAGCAACAAAACAGCCAAAAACTAAAAAGTAATAAAGACCAAAGCGCCAAACTCGAATGTTTTTAAGTGGCTTCAGCATTTCTCGTACTGGCTTATTGTGCGTCGCGGGCTTTTTATTGGTGGTAAACAACATAAAGATGATACCCATCACTACCAGTAAACCTGCATACATAATGGGTAATTGTCGCCAGCCTTCAATATTAACTCCATCATTAGTCAAATAATTTAACATCGTTGGAGCAAATAATGTTGTTAAAGCAGCTCCTGCATTACCGGCACCAAATATCCCTAATGCCATGCCTTGTTTTTCCCTTGGATACCAAACCGAAGTGAAAGCAATACCAATAGAAAAGCTTGCTCCCGCTAGACCAAAACCAAAACTGCAAGCGGCAAAAAACCAAAAACTATCAGCATTGGACAATAAGTACATAGGTACAGCACATATAAATAGCAAGGCAGTATAAATGGGTTTGCCACCAAATTTATCGGTTAAAATACCCGCAGGTAAGCGAAAAATAGCTCCTGTTAATACCGGTATGCCCATTAACCAACCAATTTCAACCGGTCCCCAATCATAAACCTGATTGGATGCTAAATAGGTTACCAGTACACCATTTAGCATCCAAACAGCAAAACAAGCTGTAAAAGCAAAAGTATTAAAAAACAGCATTTTATGAGATTGAAATGTTGCTTGTTCTTGCATAGCTATGAATTCCTTAGTAACTTTTTACTAATACCTAACCGGTTTAATTAAGTATATTCAAGCACTGCCAACAAGCAAATATAGAAGGAGAATAAGCAGTTAAACAACGAGTTAATTGATTTAAAACAAATAAAAAGATGAACAAGCATAACTCTCACTTATTTACCTTTTTCATTTAAATCAATTGTTTTTATGACCAGATTGGTGGCCATTCACCATGTTTCTTAATGTAGTTTTCGATAGGTTGACTGGTATAACTTCCTAAGTAACGTTGCTTAACACTTGAGTGAACACTGGTTGGCACTTTATCTGGCGCGGGGATTTCTCTAACCCGTTTCCCTAACAAACGATATTTACCCTTATATTCATTGTGTTGCGTAGAGTTCACATTTGTTGGTTGATTTCTCAAGCTATTATCAAACAGTAAATCAAACTTTTCAGCCTCATTGAGTAACCACTGCATCGGAATGTTCGATAAAAAATGTCCATTACTATCAGGTTTATAACTTCCACCAACATCACAATGCACTCCTGCAAACCATACTTGCTGTAAGTCAACATTTTTACGAGGTTGCCAAATAGTTGGTTCAAAATCATCACGTAGTTCATCTAAGCATAAAGCATGACGTACCGTAACTAAGTTACTACCGAGTTTTGTATCATAAAAAAGATGCTTATCTTTGATCAGACCAAAAATGCTAAATGGTAAGCCCATAGCACCTACAGTATCCCAAACACCAACAAATTTTATTTCAGTGCGTTGTTGCAACGAATGCTCTGCACGCCACTGTGTAGCGTAATCACTTTTGCAGGTATGCTTTTTGGTTTTATAAATGTCGAAGGCTTTTTCAACTAAGCGTCCTTCTGAGCTTTTAAGAATGCTACAGTTATTGATTAAGCCAGAAAGGCTTCTTACTGTGTAGGCTCCTCGGCTGAAACCAAAGAGGAAAATTTCATCTCCAATTTCATAGTTATGAACTAAAAATCGGTAACAATCCATCACATTTTTCTCTAAGCCATGACCTAAACCGCCACCTGCATATTCATCATGGTAAGAGCCAATGCCCCAGTCATAAAAAACAACTTGTTTCACCCCTAAGTTATCATGAGGTAACAGACTACGGGCAAATTTTAAAACGTTGGTAGGGTATTCAACTTTTCCTAGTTGTTCTGGACGATTCCAAGTGCCATCAGCACAAATAACAATACGTTTCATTTTCTATTCCTTTAGGGTAGCTAGTCTGGTTGCTCAAAATAAGCGTCATCTGAAAGAAACGCTCGTATAACAACCAATCAAAGTTACCCGAAAGAAATTACGAATTCAATGTTCAGTTCAGTCTTGAAGTTAATATAAATACATATATCTAAGCATTAACTAAAGCATCTTCTAAGGCCGCTAAACATAAAGCTACATTTTCACTCTGTGCGGCGTAGCCCATCAAACCTATTCGCCAAGCTTTACCTGCAAATTGTGCTAAACCTGCACCAATTTCTAGATTATATTTATTTAATAAAAACTGACGTACTTTCCCATCATCTATGCCTTGAGGAATATACACAGCATTAAGTTGAGGTAAACGCTCATGGTTTGGCACAATAAACTCTAATCCTAGTTTTTCTAATCCTAGGGCTAATGCCTGATGTTGTGTTTTATGTCGAGCCCAACTTTGCTCTAAACCTTCATTTTTTAACATCAATAAAGACTCATGTAGGGCGTAAAGAGAATTCACAGGTGCAGTATGATGATAGGCACGTTTTCCTTGTCCAGACCAATATCCCATCACTAATGTTTGATCTAAAAACCAACTTTGTACGGGAGATTCTCGATTAGATATAACTTGTACCGCTCGCTCACTAAAACTTATTGGCGATAAACCAGGAACACAAGACAAACATTTTTGGCTACCAGAGTAAATGGCATCAATCCCCCAGTCATCAACTCTAAGCTCTACGCCGCCTAGCGAGGTAACCGCATCAACAATTGTTAAGCAATCATAACGACGTGCTATTTCACATAATGTTTTGGCATCAGACAGCGCGCCAGTAGATGTTTCTGCATGTACAAATGCAACAAATGAAGCTTGTGGGTGCTGCTTTAAAGTATCTTCTAACATTTGAGGGTCAACTGCTCTGCCCCACTCTCCATCAACTACCACCAGTTTAGCGCCTATACGATTAACATTTTCAATCATACGTGCACCGAAAACACCATTACGACAAACAATAACGGTGTCATCTTGGGTGATCAAATTAACAAAACAAGCTTCCATTCCTGCAGAGCCTGGGGCTGAAATAGCCATAGTAAATTCATTTTTGGTTTGAAAGGCATATTGTAAGAGCTGCTTTAGCTCATCCATCATGCCAACAAATAAAGGATCAAGGTGCCCTATCGTTGGTCGTGCTAGAGCAGATAAAACCTGTGGGCTAACATCAGAAGGTCCTGGTCCCATTAATGTACGTTGCGGAGGAATAAAAGAAGCAATAGTCATAAAACATCCTGAAAATAAAAGACAATCAAATGGAATAAAAGCAAATACTAACATTGTTCACACTATCAACTAAATTAATCAAGGTTATCTCAAGCATTCATCAGTGAAATAATAGGGTATATACCCTTGTTACCTATAAATTGTCGTCACGAACCGTTAAGATGTCGCCATTAATTAAAAACACATAAGAACTATGGCATTAAAGTCTACCATTTATAAAATTACTGTTCATTTAGCTGATATGGATAGAGATTACTACGAAACGCTTAATCTCACTATTGCGCAACACCCTTCAGAAACAGCAGAGCGTTTAATGGCTCGACTATTAGCTTTTATTTTAAATGCTGATGAGCAATTAAAGTTTGGTAAAGGTGTTAGTGATGAGGATGAGGCTGCAATTTGGCAAATCAATTATTCAGATGAAATTGAATTATGGATTGAGCTTGGTCACCCTGAAGAGAAACGTTTGAAAAAAGCTTGTAATCGGTCTCAAACGGTTAAACTTTATTGCTATAACAGCAGCACAGATGTTTGGTGGCAACAAAATAAAGACAAAATGGCTTTGTTCAAAAAGCTTACCATTGAACAGTTTAATCATCAGCAAATAAAAGAATTATCCGCTTGGCTAAGTAGAACTATGGAGCTACAAGTAAGTATTCAAGATGGCCAATGCTGGCTAACCTACGGCGATGATACCGTATTAATTGAACATACATGTTTACAGTAACTTATCTTTGAAAAACTTGCTGACATAATAGCTATTGCATAAAGGGTGTCAGCAATAAATACTCAAATAAAATAAAAACAACATAACTGGTGAATTCTTTATGAAAAAATCAACTCAAACAGTAAAAACAAGAGTACTCAGCTTAGCTATTTCAGCTAGCTTATCGTTAATGGCAAGCTTTTCAGTTACTGCCCACAACAATATTTCTTTTGAAAATGTAACCACAGATATCACTTACCTTGCTAGTGATAAACTTAAAGGTCGTAAAAACTTTTCTGCTGAGATAGATAAAGCTGGTGATTACATCAGCCAACGCTTTAGTGACATTGGTTTAAAGCCAATGCAAGGAGCGACAAGCTTTAAACAAGATTTTACTATCACTAATATTATGCCAAGTAGTTTAACAGCAAAAATTAATGACAATATGATTGATGCTGAAAACCTTGGCATCGCGAGCACTATTACAGCTCTTACATGGAAAAACACCAGTGATTACAGCCTGCACATTATTGGTGAAAAAGACAATATGCGTGAAGTCATGCGCAAAGTTAATCATCAAGGAGGGAATAACCTTGTCTTGATTAATCAAGCACATAAAAAAATGTTTGCTGGTTATCGTGGTTATTTTGCTGGTGGATTGAATAAATTAAATTTAGACCATCAAGGTGCCATCGTAATGGTGTTGACCAATGACACTGAAATTAAACAGATTGACCTTAGCGCGACTACCACGATCAAAAAACAAAAGCTGACTAACATAGTAGGTATTTTACCAGGAAAAAAACAAGTTGATGACGTGGTTTTGTATTCTTCTCACTATGATCATTTAGGTACTTCAAGCAAAGGTGAAGGGGACGTTATTTATAACGGAGCTGATGATAATGCTTCCGGCACAACCGCTATTATCAACCTGGCTGAGTTTTTTACCAAGCAAAACAACAACGCTCGCACCTTAATGTTCAGTGCTTTTACTGCTGAAGAAATTGGCGGCTTTGGATCACGTTACTTTTCTGAGCAAATAAACCCTGACTCCGTTGTCGCCATGATCAATATTGAAATGATCGGTAAACCTTCAAAATTTGGTTCGGGTAAAGTATGGATGACAGGGATGGATCGTTCAAACTTAGGTCAATTACTCAATGACAGTTTAAAAGCTAAAAATACTGAAATATTTAAAGACCCTTACCCTAAACAAGGATTATTTTATCGTTCAGATAATGCTACTTTAGCTCGCTTAGGTGTACCAGCACATAGCTTTAGCAGCACACAGTTAGATAAAGATAAGCATTACCATAAAGTAAGCGATGACTTAGAGAGTTTAGATTTAAATTCAATGCATCAGGTTATTGAAAGTTTGTCGGTAGCCACTCAAGGTTTGGTGGATGGTTCTATCACTCCTACGCGCATTGATCCTAATAAAGTAAGAGGCCAAGGAAAAATTTACTAAAATTACATTTATCTCTAAATAAACAAAAGCCCTATGACTTATTGCAAGTTATAGGGCTTTTTCCTTCACGTAATCTCTGCCAAAGTGTCTTTATACCTATTAGGTATTAATTATTTTTACTATGACTACTTTTATGGCGACTGCTGCGATTACTATTTCCCTGACGGCTTTTACTGCTCTTACTACGACTTTTGGTTGATGAATGGCGCTCTTTACTTTGGTAACTTTTCGTTTGTGATTTTGGTGCTTTATAACTCTGACTTTTAGGTGCTGGTGGCGTTATTTGTTTAGCCACTTTATAGCTCTTGTTTTGATAATTTTTATTTTTATAACTTTTTACTGTTCCGGAATGACTTTTCACTGATGATTTCCGATCAGTTGAGTTAACATAACGCTGACGACTTTCTTTGTTTGACGTTATTACTTTTCGCTCTGAGTTTTTATTTTTGTAACTAGTTTTCTTTCGAGAATGAGTCACTTTAACCGCTTTATTTACTTTCAATCGGTCATGCACTCGATGTTGTTTTTCACTTGCATAGCGTGACTTATATTGGCCACCCGAACTCGTATTTTGCTTTTGTCGATAACTCTTTCTTACAACTTGGCTATGCTGTGTACTTGGGCGGTTACTGTAGTATTTCGTCTTCATTTTTTTACTACGATAAGCAACACCTCTTCTATGATTAGGGTTATGATTCCAACGTTTAGCACCATGGCTAGTCGCTATACGTCTACTTGAATGGTGATAGCGTTTTTTATGGTGATGAACTACCACATGACGATTGCTCCAATGAAAAGCACTAAAGAAAAAATCAACCGCTATATGTGTACCAGAATGCCAATAAAAAGGTCCATGATAGTAAGCATAATGTCTTGGTGTATGCCAATATACCGGTGGATAATGTGACCAATGCCAATTGCCATAAACAACTCTTGTATCATAATAAGGTACGTAAATAACTTCTGGCTCAGCAGGCTCAATGATAATAGTCCGCTGCTCACGAACAATGTCTACATTGTCCATTTGATTCAAATTACCCGCATCATCAGCCTTTCTTCTTAATGTTTGAATACTCGATAACACTTGTGCTTCATCTTGCAAAAATGCATCGCCAAGTTGCTGCATCCAAGTTAAGTCTTCACTCAAGTTCTTTAACACTCGAGGAAAAGATAATAGCGCTTTAACACTAGGGTCCCACTTTTTCTGCTCGCTTTTATCTTGCAACCTTTGTGTCGACAAATTTTTATTATTTGTTAACCAACGCTCAGCTTCAATAACTTCTAGAGGATAAGTCGAGGCAATTAAGATATGAGTTAATAATGTGTCGGGATACAAAGCAATGGGCGCTAGCATTTGTGCTAATTGTGCTTGATTAAATGGCTCTGCCTCACTGTTCTCTTCTGCTTGCAATTGAAGTGAGCTAAATAACAATGCCAACAGCAATAGCATGTAGCTTATCGGACTGGCTTTAGCTGAAAATTTTATTGTTTTCATAAAGGCACCTTACGTTATAAATAATAACTGAAATGTAATAAGTGCTGGTAATCATACGAAAAGTAAACTGAATGTTAGCTGAACAATAATTTCAGCCCTTAAATATGTACAGGAACATATGCAGAAAGATTAAAATGAAAGGGTAAATTTAGCGCCGCAAAGTGTTATTGAATCTTCTATTAATAACCTTCCTTGATAGCTTTCGACCAAATCACGTACTATGGCTAAACCAATGCCATGTCCTTGTTGATAGGTATCAACACGAGTACCACGTTGTAGAATATCTTGTCGTTTAGATAATTCAATACCGCTACCGTCATCTTCAATACTAATGATTAGTTGTTCATGCTTTTGCTTAATGCTGATACTTATTTTTGATTTAGCTGCTTTACAAGCGTTATCTAATAAATTGCCTAAAATTTCAAATAAGTCACTTTCATCACCTTTAAAAACAGAGTTTTTATCAACATCAACCCTAAATTCAATAGATTTATCACGATATATTTTATTCAAACTGGTAATTAATTTATCAAGACAAGGAGAAACTTTAACACCTAAATGCCAAGATGATTGACCTGCACTTTGTGCTCGTTTTAACTGATGTTCAATCATTAAATTAATCGAGTCGAGTTGTTCTTGTGCACTAAACGACAACTCACCTTGAGCTTGAATAACCGCCAGCGGCGTTTTTAAGCTATGAGCTAAATCAGCTAGAGCATTTCGATAACGCTTGCGCTGATTTTGTTCTGTTTTTAACAAGGTATTTAATTGATTAGTCACTAAATCAAGCTCTTTGGGGTAACTCGCTTGCAAGCTATTATTTTTCCCTTGTTCAATATCAACCAACTCTTTTTGTAAAATAGCTAACGGTTTTAAACTCCATTTCAACCATATTAACTGCAAAAAAACCAATACAGTCATTAATGCTAATAACCCTAACCACAGCTGTTTTCTAAATTCACGCATAAGTAAGGTAAAGTCTTTATTGAGCTTAATTATATGTAACGTAGTTTCAAACGATTGATTTTCTGAAAAAAAACTGACACTAAAGCTATAAACAAAATAGCGATTATTACTAACGTCATATTGATTGAACGTGTGTTCACCAACGTTAGGTAATTGAGTCACTACTGGGGCATCAACAGTGAGCAGTGATTTTGAACGCCAAAATGACTCATTATTATCACGCGATGTAAACATCGCATACAAGCCAGATTGATTAACATTAAATTGATTTTCTAACAAAAGATCAGGCATTTGAAGTTTTTGCTGCTCAACCTCAGCAACGGCTAGAATTGAATAAGAATAAGCAGTTAACTCATTTTTAATACCTGAGACCATATGTTTCTCATAAGCATCAGCAATGGTAAAACCAACTAAGGGCAATAGAACTAGCACCATAAACAACGCACTAAAGATAATGCGTGTTTTTAAGGAATTGAAAAATTGATTAAATTGTTTAAACAAATAAAACTCTTAATTCATTTTTTATCAAACAGTTTCTTAAGTAGCTTATGAAACAGCAGGTTGTGGGAATTGTCGTAATTTATAACCCTGCCCACGTAAGGTTTCAATAAATTGATACTCTCCCGCTGGATCAAGTTTTTTACGTAAGCGACGAATAAAGACTTCAATAACATTTGAATCCAAATCAAAGTCTTGATCGTAAATATGCTCAGTTAACTCTGTTTTCGACTTTACTTGCCCGATATGTAACATCAAATATTCAAATAACTTATATTCATAACTACTCAGATTAACTGCCTGTTGGTGTACTTGAACTTGCATGCTACTGGTATCCAAACTAAATGGACCGTTTTCAATTAAGGGACTTGCTTTCCCAGCACTACGTCTGATCAATGCGTTTAATCGAGCTAATAACTCTTCAGGGTGGAAAGGTTTAGTTAAATAATCATCGGCGCCAGCATCTAAACCAACAACCTTATCTTGCCAACGATCACGGGCCGTTAAAATTAATATAGGAAAAGTTATATCTTGTTTTCTAAGTGATTTAACCACATCACCGCCGTCCATTTTTGGTAAACCTAAGTCTATAATTGCTGCATCATAAGGATATTCTTGCCCTTGAAATAAGCCGACCTCACCATCACTGGCAACATCGACACTATATTTTTCACTCTCTAAATGTCTTTTTAACTCTGCTTGTAAACCAAGATCATCTTCAACTAATAAAATGCGCATTACTTAATTCCCTGTCACTTTTCCTGATTTTGCATTCACTTTCTTCGAGACTATTTGGCCATTATCTTTTAACAGTTTAACTTTATATCCTGGGCTACCATTCACTTTTTTACGCTGCACTTTTAAAACTTTTCCACCATGCTTACTGGTTACTCGTTTAGCAGCTTGCTGAGCATTATTAATTTTAAGTGGTTGTTTTTGTTTCTGTTTGGCATAGACAATTGATTGAGAAAATAATTCATGTTGCGCAGAGCCAAGTTCAGCATATACTTGCTGTGAACTTACTGCTAGACAACACCCGATCAAACACCAAAGAATTTTCATTTTATTTACCTAATCTAACCTTACTTATACCTATGCTCTGACACCAGTGTAAAAGAATATGCTAACTAATTCTATTGTATAACTAAGTGTTTCCTATAATACCTCATTAAACTGAATCTTCGCTGAACACTAAATAAGATCTTATTCTCTTAACATTAACTCAATAAAAACAACTGTTCAGCTAATGTTCAGATTAACTTTGTTTAAATAGCCACAAGTTAACAGGTTTGCATTACACAAGGATTTATTATGAAGCATTCTTTCAACATCATTGCACAACTATCATTTATTTTAGCTGTATCATGTTCACATTCAGCATTTGCTAATAGTGAACAAATAACAAAATCAAGTCACTCACTTGGTGAAGTAAAGTCAAATACTTCACAAAAACAGCGATTAAATAATTTTAAGCAATTAATCATTTCAGGTGAGCTGTTCAGTAATGCTCACACAGAAACTCGCAAACAACGACTTGCTAAGAAAAAAGAGCAAATGCAAGCAAGTATTGCTCTACAAAAAAGCAATATTCAACCAGCAAGTTATGACCATAGCTTTCTTATTTATGATGCTTACAGCCAGTTAATAGAAGATTATGATAGAGACGGCTATTATCAAACTTTTAGTGTTACCTTTGATGCAGATGTATTAACCACAAGCAATGATACTCATGCAAGAGTATATGCTGAAATGTATGTAAGTCAGAATGGTGGAGATTGGATGCATTACTATACTACTGATGATTTTAGTATTTACGGTGAAAATACCACTGACGAATATGAAGTGTACACCACATTAAATCAAGGCTTCATTCCAGACGAATACGATGTATTAATCGATCTATACGAAGTAGGTTACAGTGATATTATTGCGAGTTACAGTTCGAATGATGATAATGATTTATACGGCTTACCACTAGAAAGTAGTGACTATGATCCTGACTACGTCGACTACGATAGTGACAGTCATGGTCATGGTGGCAGTAGTTCATTATGGGTGTTATTACTATTGGTTATAGCGATAGTATACAAAAAACAAGCTATAGCTATTAGGGGTTAAAGTCTGGCTTAACTTAAGAAGCTAGTAAAGCACTACTATTTGAAACCTTACTTTCGTAAGGTTTTTTATTGCCTAAAAAGCGTGCAAACATTTTCCCTGCTCATATGTAACACCAAAATTCTGCTTATTAAGCATTGCATTAAAAGTAGATAATAAGTTCTTAAACTCTCGGCAGTTCTTGAACGCTAGATTTATATTGCCTACAATAGCTCACTTTTTTTATTAAACTCAGGTCACTCACATGAATGATACTAAATCGCAACCAGCTTTACCGGATCGCCTTTCGGGTAATCCCCGTAGTCCACATCATGTAGAAGAAATTTTCGAACACAATATTGGTATCATGCTTAACGGAAAAGAGCGTACGGATGTCGAGGAATATTGTATTAGTGAAGGTTGGATAAAAATCCCTGCTCCAAAAGCATTAGATCGTCGAGGACAGCCGCTTTTGATGAAGATAAAAGGAACTGTTGAAGCCTTTTATAAGTAATTGACTATCTGCTTTCACCTCTAGAAACGGTTACGCATACACAAGTAATTCAAGCAGAACTTCTAAAAGCTGGTAAGTTCTGCTTTCTTCATTTTTTAGTCAATTAATATCCGTCCCTAAGATGGGGGTTATGTTTTATGGAGCTGTGCAATGACTTTCAATTCATTTATATGTAGTACATTCATAATTTTCTCTGCAAATATAGTCGCTTCTGAATCAAAAAAACTGGATATAAGTTTAATTATTTCTCAAGAGGAGTTTTCAACTTACAAAAATGTTGCAGATTTTATCGATCACTCTCCGAAAGTAACGGTTCTTGTTGCCCCTGCTCCTGAAGATATATCAAAATACGGCAAAGAAGTTGTTAAAACTTTAACAGGCTCTGACTGCAATCGTGATGGTAAAATGGATGACAATGCTACCTGTAACGCTGTTTATTTTAAACTTTGGTTGAAATACAAACGATAGTTAAAATAGTTTTTTCGATTCAATAGATTAAATAAAGTAATAAAAAACTCAACAAACTTGTTACCATGTTTATCTCGTTCATTAACTTAGATAAATCATGAAAAATTCTTTACTTAGTTTTTTACTCTACTCCCTACTTGGCTTCACACTCATATTAAGCTTAAGCAGTTACGCTGATGATGCTCCATTAGTTTCAATTACCACTCACGACAATTTTTTTTCCAATATTAAAAAACATTGCGGCAAAGCATATGCAGGTAAAGTGACTGTTGATAATTCAAACAGTGATAGCTTCGCCAATAAACAATTAGTGATGCATGTTAGAGCGTGCTCTGAAACTGAATTACAAATTCCATTTCATGTTGGTGATGATGCATCTAGAACATGGATCATTACCAAAACTGGCTCTGGACTTTCTCTAAAACACGACCATCGTCATCAAGATGGCTCCCATGATGAGTCAACAATGTACGGTGGACATACTACAGATGCAGGTTGGGCACAGGTGCAATCATTCCCTGCTGATCAGTATTCAAAAGAGTTGTTTGTTAAGAGTGGTATTCCACAATCTATTGGTAATACCTGGCAAATGTTTGTCTATCCAAAAAAATTCAGCTACCGTTTAATCAGACAAGGGCGAGAATTTAGAGTTGACTTTGATTTAACCAAACCTATCACGCCACCTGCAGCACCCTGGGGTTATAGCGATAAATAATGAGTAAGTGGAGTAATAAATGACTGAACAAATAACAGCTGAAGAAACAGCGTTTCCTAAATGGTTCAAAGTTACAGCAATAGTAGCAATTATCTGGAATTTAATGGGAGTTATCGCATTCATTTCTCATATAACGATGACTCCTGAAATGCTGGCGGAATTATCTCAAGCTGAACAACAGTTATATAAAAATACACCTGCTTGGGCAATGTTTGCTTTTGCACTGTCAGTTTTTGCCGGCATGTTAGGTAGTATCGCTTTATTTATGAAAAAAACATCTGCAGTTATTTTACTGATACTTTCCTTAATCGGTGTATTGGTGCAAATGTTTCACTCATTCTTTATGATTGATTCAATTGAAGTCTACGGTCCAGGAGGTATGGTCATGCCAATAATGGTGATCATTATTTCAATTGCCTTAGTTTTTATTGCTAATAAAGCTAAAGTTAATAACTGGCTTAATTAATGTTTTTTGATGAGTCAATGAAACTTAAAACTAAAACAATACTTAGCAAAGTTTAATTTGTTTTAGTTTTAGTTTTAAGCCAAGTTACAATTTGAGGGAAATGGTCCTTTACCGCTATCGGATCAGTTAAAATGTCAATATGATCATAATCTTTTAAAGCGCCATTTTTCTTTGATAATAAGCTAAATTCAGCTTTTTCATTTGACTCTTGAATAAAGTTTTTAACATCATTAGCGTGCCCTAACACCTTATCTTTACTGCCTGTTAGATGCCATGTAGCCGGCCAATTTAGTTGCTTCGCTGCTTGATGATAATCAAATCCATCAGATGGGTCATGCCATTCACTCGGTTTTACCCAAGCAATACAATGCTGGAGAAATGACAACGTTTCACTTTCAGCGCCAAACTTTAATCGTTTAGCATCAATATAACCTCTACGTTTAGCTAAGTGAGGAGAAAGTTTATTCCACAATAAGTCTACCTTTACTAATTTCTCGAGACTCTTCACCAAAACACTTCGTTTGGTTCCAAAGCAAATATTACTGGTGATTTTTGTTATTAGTTCAGGAGATCTTGCCAACGCACTAGCAAACATCACACCACCCCATGAGTGACAAACAACATGAATATTTTGCTGAGTACGCTGAGTAACATACTCAATGAATAGTGGGATATCACGGGTTATAGCTTCAAACTGACCATGATCTTGATTATCTTTAATTCCAGGCTTGCTCTTTCCTTTTCCTCGAAAATCAACAATATATACATCGAAGCCCTGCTCAGCCAAGTAACAGCCTAGTCCTTTACCTGTTTCCGTGTAAAAAATTTTCCCATTTTCAATAGTGCCATGTAACATCAATAAAGGTACGGTAGAATTTTCACACCAAATATGACGCAGATGTAATTGGTGGTGTTCATCTTGGATATATAACGATTCTTGCTGCATGTATTTTCAATTTTAAAATCTTCAATATTACACCATAACCAATAACAGGTCTGACCACAACCGTTGCAAGAATAGATGCAAATTTTTAATCGTTAAAAAAAGCTATGCTATACTTATTCTTGCATGGATTCACAATATTACTGGGTAGGATTTTTTCGCTTTAACTCTGGATTGTTGATGAACCTCTTTTCTAAACAGAAACTCATCAGTATATTACTTGCTATATTTTTTCTAATTCTTATTAGTGCCACCTCTTTTTATGCATTAAAAAACATCGAAAAAGATCTGAAAAGCAATATTAAGGACTCTTTACAAACAGTATTATTATCAGTACAAAAAGCTCAGTTAACTCTGATCAATCAAAGAATATTAACCACGCAATCTTTTTCTAACTCCCCACTTATTATCTCGTTAACACAGCAATTATTAGTATTTCATAATAAAAATGAAAATATTTATAACAGTCAATCACTTAAGCAGTTAAGAGTAAGGATTAACCCCTTATTAAAAACGTTTGGCGACCATGGCTTCTTTGTTATTGCTCCAGATAGAATAAGTATTGCCTCAATGCGCAATGAAAACATCAATAAAATCAATCTTATTCACACACAAAAACCAGCCCTATTAGACCGAGCTTTTTTAGGTGAATCTGTATTTATTCCAACGATTGAATCTGATGTCCCCCTAAAACTTGGTGTTGAAAAAGCAATTACCATGTTTATTACCGTTCCAATAAAAAACCTTAAAGGTAAAGTTATCGCTGTTTTTGCTTTAAGAGTTGACCCTGACAAATATTTCTCAAACATTTTAGAAATTGGTCAAATCGGAGAGTCAGGAGAAACTTATGCATTTGATAATAAAGGCTTCTTATTAACTGCCAGTCGATTTGAAAGCCAACTAATCAAAACAAAACGATTAGCTTTAGGAGAGCATGGCGAACTCAGCCTTCGGGTATCAGATCCAGGAGGAAACTTGCTTACCGGCTATTCACCTAAAACAAGTATTAATGACTTTCCGTTAACTACAATGGCACAAAGTGCTATCGCTGGAAATAGTAGTTTTGATATGCAAGGTTACCGAGATTACCGTGGTGTAAAGGTCTTTGGCTCATGGCTTTGGGATAAAAGGTTAGGCATAGGTTTAGCAACGGAAATTGACATAGAAGAAGCATTACAGCCCTTTTATCGCACACGGTATGCATTTATTACCGCTATACTATTAACCATCATATTCGCTGTTTTCATGTTAAGAGTAGTCATTAAAACTCAAGCAGAATCTAAAAGGCGAGCATTAAAAGCTCAAGAAGAACTTGAATGTAAAGTGTCTGAGCGAACAAAAGAGTTATCAAATGCTAAAGATGAATTATCAAATGCGATTAAGGAATTAGAATTATTAGCTATAACCGATGGTTTAACCGGTTTAGCCAATAGAAGACAGTTTGATAATCAACTCAATATAGAATGGCAACGAGCAATAAGAGATGGTAATCCTATTTCACTAGTTTTCTTTGATATTGATTTTTTTAAGCAATACAACGACAGTTATGGTCATTTACTTGGTGACAACTGTTTACAAAAAATTTCGTCTATGTTGCTAGAAGCCAACGTAACTAAACGCTTAGGTGATCTAATTTGTCGTTATGGTGGCGAAGAGTTTATTGTTTTATTACCAGCTTCTGATATCCATTATGCCAAAATAGTCGCCGAAACTATCAGAGAACATGTAGAGATGCTATGCATTCCTCATAATAAAACTCAATTGAAAGATACGGCATATGTCACTGTGAGTGTAGGCTACGCCGTTGAAGATAATTTGAAAAGCAGCAAAGCAAGCTCGCTGATCCAAAAAGCCGATGAAGCGCTTTATCAAGCTAAAAGTTCAGGTAGAAATAAAACTTGTCAATATAGAGCTCGCCCTAAAATCGTAAGCTCTAATATTAGAAAGATTAAGCATAACTAAAGATTTTTCATACATAGCAATTGACTACAAAACTATGTGCGAAACCATCCTTGATTTCGCGTCATTTCTTAATTACTGCGCCAACAATGAGTATTGCTACATCGTTCTGCGAATTAGAGTAACACTGGTTAGGTTAAGTAATCGCCAACAACTTAACATGCCCACTAAACCAACAAAACCTGCTCCCGCACCGATGCCAACTAACCAGTAACTAAAGTGAAAACTACCTTGCATGTTAAACGCTTGGGTTTGTAAAAAATAAACCGCGACTTCCATACCTATGCTCGCCATTAAGCCTGCAATAGCACCCAGCGCAACAAATTCAAATAAAATACTGTTGCGCAATAAACTACCTTTAGCACCTAAGGTACGTAAAATAGCGAGTTCTCGTTCACGCTCTTCCATACTCGCTTGAACTTGTGCAACTAAGACTAAGCTACCAGCTAAAACCACAAGAATTAAAATAAGCTCTATTGCCACACTTACCTGCTCAATCACCTTAGTTAATTGTTTCATGATAGCGCCAAAATCAAGTAATGATATGGTTGGGTGCTGTGCTAATAGTTGATAGAAAACGTGTTTTTTATCATCTGCAACCTTCCAAGCAGAAATAGCGGTGGCTGAATAACTTTTCAAAACAGGCTCATTGAAAATCATAATAAAATTCAATTGTCTTGACTGCCAATTAACTTTACGAATACTAGTCACCGGCACAGTAAATTCATCTGCTTCTAAAGTGAAAGTAAGTTGGTCTCCTAATTTAATTTTCAGGCGTTCCGCCATAGTACTTTCAATAGAAACTTGTGGGCTTTGATCGTTACCTTGCCACCAAGCACCTTCAATGACTTCGTTTTCTTTTGGTAGATCATCTTGCCAAGTTAATCCTAACTCCCGCCCTGCGCCTTGTCGACCGGATGACTGTTGTTCTGTCGATTCCTGCTCTTTGTCAGTAATTTTTTCCTCTGTTGAGGTCTCACCGTCGTCTTTTACTGGCTCTTGACGTTTAGTAAGCTCACCGTTAATAGCTGACAAACGGCCACGATAAACTGCATAAAATCCTTGATTTGGAATATCATGATCTTGAGTAAACTGTTTTAAAGGCGATACTTGATCTTTAGTGATATTCATTAAATATTGATCAGGCGTATCCTCAGGAAACTGTGCTTGCCATTCAGATAAAATCGACGTTTTCATCACTGTGATCAGTAATAACAACTTAATCGCAATGGTAAAACTAACTAATTGCACGCTATTTTCATTGGCTCGCCTTTTTAAATTTGCCAACGCTAAGTGCCATGATTTACCTGCTTTTGTGCCAACACTGCGCCCTGCACTCATAATGCCACGGCCAAAAAACAGGAGTAAAAACGACACTAGAATACCGCCAACTAACAATGCACTGCTCATCATTAAGTCACGACTAAAAACCATTAAAAGCGCAAAAAGCGCTACTAATGGTGGTAATTGATACCAGCCAAAACGAGCCAGTTTTAGCTGACTAAAGCCCCGAATAACCGATAAAGGTGAAGTATTAATTAGCTGACGAATAGGATGAATTGCAAATGCGATGGCACATAACAAGCCGGTTAATACCGCGGTAATTAATGGCGTAAAGGTGAGCGGTGTATCGTCTAGCGATAGATAACCGCTAATGGCATTTGCCCCTAACAGTAATAATAAGTACCCCAAAAATAAACCAACAAGAATACTTATTAAGCTTAATAACGACCAATGCAAACAATAAAGTTTGCGAATATGCCCTATTGACGCACCTAAGGCGCGAAATACTGCTACCACTGACTGGTGACGTTGCCCATACCTTCTACTTGCTACAGCGACGGCTACAGCAGCTAAAACAATCCCCAACATGCTAGCTAAAGATAAAAACTTTTCAGCGGTATTTAAAGTGGAAGATAAACGATTTTGTGCTGACTTAGCATCATACCAACGCTGCGCTTCGTTTATTTTAGGTTTGATCCATTTTTCATAAGCTTCAACATCATTAACATCACCTGCAAATAAATACTTATAAGTTACTCGACTACCAGGCTGAATAAGCTCAGTAAGCGGCATATCTTTAATGTTCAGAAAAATACTCGGTCCAGCAATAAGTACTCGATAGCTTCTATCGGGTATATCTGTAACTACACCTGCAATAGTAAAAGTTGCCACACCAATTTCTAGTTGCTCACCTAAAGTAACATTTAACCGGCTTAGTACACTTTGCTCAACCCATACAGTGCCTAACTCAGGAGCACCAACACTCTGACTCTCTTGTTGATCAAGTGATGTTTTTACTTGTAAACTGCCTCTTAATGGATAAGTACTAGACACGGCATCAAGCTCAGATAACAACATGTTATCACCCGCAAAAACCATAGACTCAGTTTCTATCTTTTGTGCATGACGCACATTAAGCTGCTCACTTTGAGTGATGAATAAGTGATCAAGTTCACTAGTTGTTCTTAATACTCGATCAGCTGCAATAGTATTCGTGCTGTTACTAATAATTGCTTGTTTAATTTGTCCTGAAAATCCAGTAAGTGAAAAAACCGTCGCTACTGCTAGCACTATGGCTAAAAAAACGATAGTTAACTCACCACGACGTAATTCATGATGTAATAAACGCAATGACTGCTTTAACCAAGTATTAGGCTGTTTAGTCTCAACTCTAGAAGTTGAAGGTGATGATATAAGTTCAGTCATAATTAACCTACTTGAGAAACTGAATTATCATCAGCGACTTTTTCATCAACTGATGAAATTATATTTGAACTCTCAGTTGTTTTTTCAACACTCTGTTCACTCAGTACACCGCTGTCCATCACTACTTGGCGACGACAACGTGACGCAAGTTTTGGATCATGAGTAACCAAAATTAACGTTGTGCCTAATTGCTCATTTAATTGAAATAATAAATCAGCAATATGTTCACCGGTTTTAGTATCTAAATTTCCAGTTGGCTCATCAGCAAATAAAACATCAGGTTTCGAAATAAAGGCACGAGCAATAGCAACTCTTTGTTGTTCGCCACCAGAAAGTTGTGATGGATAGTGGTGAGCCCTATCTCCTAATCCTACTTGCTCAAGCAGGGCAATGCCCCTTTCTTGCGCATCATCAAAATTGGCCAACTCAGCAGGTAGCATAACGTTCTCTAAAGCCGTTAAGCTGTTTATTAATAAGAATTGCTGGAAGATAAAACCTACATGTTCAGCACGGACTTGACTACGTTGTTCTTCATTAAGCTGGTGCAAAGCATGGTTTTTAAGATAAACTTCACCTGCACTTGGCAAATCTAATCCGGCTAATATTGATAACAGGGTTGTTTTTCCTGAGCCAGAAGAGCCAACAATAGCTAGAGTTTCACCCGAATTAACCTCAAGGTTAATAGGTTGCAATAAAGCTAATGTTTTGTCTGATAATTGCACGGATTTACTAAGCGCTTTCACTTTTAAAATTATTTCGGAATTCAACTGCATGAAAAAATACCCATTGTTAGTCGTGATCTTTTTTAGTTATTTATCGTTAATTAGTCGAGCTTGGGCGACTGACTCTATTCTACTACTAGGTGATAGTATTAGTGCAAGTTATGGAATGAAACAAGAACAAGGTTGGGTGCAGCTCTTAAACAAGCAATTAAGCCAAGACAATGCGGCTTATAAAATTGCTAATGCAAGTATCAGCGGGGAAACTACAAGTGGCGGTTTATCTCGTCTTGCCGCTATTTTAACGAAAGAAAAAATTGCCCATTTAATTATTGAATTAGGTGGCAATGATGGTTTAAGAGGTTACTCTCCTAAGGTAATAAAAAATAACTTGTTACAAATGATCGACCTAGCACAACAGAAGAATATCCCTGTATCACTCATGCAGATAAAAATCACACCAAATTATGGTGCTCGTTATAACAAAATGTTTGAGCAAATATTTAGTCAAATTGCTCAAGAGAAAAATGTCACTTTATTGCCATTTTTTATGGAAGAGGTAGCCCTTGATCCTAACTTAATGCAAGCAGATGGTATTCACCCTAATGCTAAGGCACAACCTTTAATCGCTGACTTTGTGGCTCAACAACTCATTGTATTAATGAAATAATCAGGCCGATTCATGGATTTTATTTGGATACTTTTTGCTTTTGTTTGTGGTTTAGCTGCAAAAACCATCGCTTTACCTCCATCGATTGGTTACTTGTTAGCGGGCTTTGTTTTACATTTTATTGGTTTTCAAGCTGACGATACGATTGTTGAACTTGCCAACCTTGGCATCACTTTGATGTTATTTACTATAGGCTTAAAGTTAAATATAAAGGATTTATTAAAAACTGAAGTATGGTTAGGTAGTTTAACTCACACTATGTTTTGGCTGATGGTTGGTTTAATCACCTTTAAAGCCTTTGCTATATTTTCCATTGCCTTTGTCAGTGATATTGATTTATCAACCTCACTCTTAATTGTTTTTGCTTTAAGTTTTAGCAGTACCGTTTGCGTGGTTAAATTGCTAGAAGATCACGGAGAAATGCGTACTCGACATGGTAAATTAGCAATTGGCATTTTAGTGATGCAAGATATTGTTGCCGTGATCTTCCTCGTTGCCGCTACAGGAAAACTCCCTTCTTACTGGGCATGCTTATTAGTCTTTGCTTGGCTCTTAAAACCAGTGGTCAATCGTTTAATTGACCAAGTAGGTCATGGTGAGTTAATCCCATTAACAGGTTTTTTTATCGCTTTTGGTAGTTATGAATTATTTGAACTTGTTAATATTAAAGGTGACTTAGGCGCGTTATTAGCTGGTATGTATTTAGCTTCTCATAAAAAAGCCAGTGAAATCACCAAATCATTACTCAGTTTTAAAGATTTATTTTTAATAGGCTTCTTTTTAACAATCGGTTTCACTGCTCTACCAACATGGGAAATGTTAGGTATAGCAACATTACTTACCCTATTGATCCCTGTAAAATTTGCCTTATTCTTCTTTTTGTTTATCGCGCTAAAACTAAGAGGACGTACTGCTTACTTATCATCACTTGCGCTGAGTAATTTTAGTGAGTTTGGTTTAATTGTTGCAGCCCTAAGCACCAAGCAGGGTTGGTTATCAAACGAATGGTTAGTTATATTATCTTTAGCGGTTACCTTGTCATTTATTAGTACCAATATTTGTTATAACTTCGCTCACCAATTTTTTGCCAAGTACAAAGCCTCATTTAAACGTTTTGAGCATAAAAACAAACTTACCGAAGATAATTTTCAACAACCTTGTGATGCCCCTATCGTGATTATTGGTATGGGTCGAGTAGGTATGGGTGCATACAAAGCGCTACATGCTCAGCAAGCAACAAAAATTTGGGGCTTAGACGCAGATAAAAACAAGGTTGACTGGTTAAATACTCAAGACATTCAAGCTTATTGTGGCGATGCTGAAGACGCTGATTTTTGGGAAAACATCAAACTCAATCATATAGGACTTGTCTTACTAGCACTACCGAGTGTGCAGGACATCATGACCATTACCAGCCAGCTGAGAAATGCCAACTATCAAGGAAAAATAGCAGCTATTGCTCGTTTTGACGATGAAAGAGAAACACTACAAAAATTTGGTGTTGATAAGGTATTTAACTTTTACAATGAAGCTGGAGTTGGCTTTGCCAAAGAAAGTATGGCGTTATTTACAGAATAGTGAGTCAAGCAACAGGTGAATGAATCGTAATATTCAATAATATTAAGGCAAAAAATAGAAACAAAAAAACCGACATATAGTCGGTTTTTTTGTCACTTAGCGTGTAAATAAGTGGCATCCCTAAGGGGATTCGAACCCCTGTTACCGCCGTGAAAGGGCGGTGTCCTAGGCCTCTAGACGATAGGGACACTAAAACTATTAGATAATTAAGTATTGAATAATCAACGCTTAAATATCGTAGAAAAGCATCAAACAAGATATTCATCTTGCCTTTTACGATGAGGACTTTTACATCTTTATCGAAGGAGATAACAAGACCTAGTTTGTTATACCCTGTTTACTTAATATCAACTTGTTATAAATAATTATAACGAATCAAAAATAAGTGGCATCCCTAAGGGGATTCGAACCCCTGTTACCGCCGTGAAAGGGCGGTGTCCTAGGCCTCTAGACGATAGGGACACTAAAGCTATCGTGAAAAGTAAACTTTTCTATTTTAACTTCAAAATAAAAGTTAAAACCAATTTCACTCGACTAAACTTTCATTTAATCAAATGATAAATATTTGGTGGAGCTATGCGGGATCGAACCGCAGACCTCTTCGCTGCCAGCGAAGCGCTCTCCCAGCTGAGCTATAGCCCCGCAGATTATATATTCAGTGGCCTAGTACCGAAAATATAAACATCCAACAAGCGAACTGGTACTCGTTGAAATCGAGGCGCATTCTAAGCAGAGCCCTGCTTACTGTCAACCCTTATTTTAAATATTAAGAGGTTTTTATCTCTATTTTTGCTTAAGTGATTACTTAAACAACAACTTGACTATTTTTTGTTTATTCAAGCATTTATCAATAAGTAAAAAACAAGCCAAGTAAATTATAAGTGCTCATTAATAATCAACAAGTTTACTTCGTTTACAATGTAATTATTAAGAGCTAAATATTAGTACAAATAAGCAATAATAGTGAGCTTCAGCTTTATTTTTTTAATAAATAGGGGTATTGTTTAACAACTATTAAAATAGTTAGATACTCAATGCGGTTAAAAAAGTTAAAAGTTGTAGCAATTGGTGGTGGGCACGGTTTAGGCCGAGTGTTATCTACCCTCTCCTTTTTAGAAAACCAACTCACAGGTATTGTCACCACAACAGATAATGGTGGTTCAACAGGTCGACTCAGAAAACGTAGTAGCACTATTGCGTGGGGTGACTTACGGAACTGCTTAACTCAACTGGTTGATAATAATTCTATTGGCAGCCAACTCTTTGATTTTCGTTTCGATGGACAAGATGAATTAGGTGGTCATAACTTAGGCAATTTAATTTTGTATGGGTTAGGTCAAATTCAATCTAGGCCGTTAGATTCAATAAAGCTTGTTCGTCGCATATTACGAGTTAAGACCCCTGTTTTTCCAATGTCTGAAACCCCGACGGATTTAATGGCTTTTTACCCAGAAGGACGTTGCAGAGTTGGTGAATTATCTGTTGATGACATGCCTATTATGCCAAAAAATTTAATGTTGGCTCCCTTAGTTAAAACATTAGATGTTTGTAAAGACGCCCTACTAGCAGCCGACTTAATTATTCTCGGGCCTGGTAGCTTTTTAACAAGCGTTATACCCCCTTTATTAGTCAGGGACATTGTCAATTCAATCACTAAAAGTAAAGCTCATTGTGTTTTCATTGAAAACGTTGTTGCAGAGAAAAGTCCTTCTGCACAGTTAACATTAGACGAAAAGCTTTGTTGGATTGAAGAAAATATCGGTTGTTTACCCATTGATAGTGTTATTGTGCAAGATCCCAGCGTGACATCAAATAAAGTACCTGTAACTTGTTGTGACTTAGCTAACGATAAAGTTAAGCATTATCACGATCGAGATAAACTTATTCAAGCATTAGAAACTTGTGTCAATCAATTAGAAGCAGGCTCTTTGCAAATAGGTTCTTCACAAGCAAACTCTTTACAAAAAAATAAGCCATTAAAACTAAGTGTTAATTCATAACATTCTCTAAAGTTTTCTCAATAAAAAAACCGTTACTTAGCAGTAACGGCTTTATAATTAACTCACTTAATTTCTAATAACTAACAATCAGGCTTTCGAAGCGTCATCTTCACTGATCCGACTAGCAACAGCTCCTTTTTGGTCTTTATATTTCGCATCATCACGTTTATTGTATGGTCTATCAGCACTGCCTGACATAGTCTCAAAATTTAGCGCTGCAATTTTCATCTTAGGACGTAACGCTAATGGTAATTTACCGCTATTATAAAACTCTAATACTATTTGTCCTGACCAACCAGGATCAATACGGTGTGCTGTAACATGCACCATTAAGCCCAAACGTGCTAAAGATGAACGCCCATCAAGCCAACCGACAATATCATCAGGTAATGTCACCGATTCATATGTAACTGCTAGTGCTAATTCACCGGGATGTAAAAAGAATGCTTCACCATCAGGAATAAAAATTTCATCACTCATCACTGAGTCCATTGCTTTTTGCATCTCAGCTTTGGGGCCACTTAAGTCAATAAATGGCGCGGTATGATCTTGAAAAACACGAAATTCATTACCTAAACGAATATCAACACTAACCCCTGAGATCATGCTTTCATCAGGCTTAGGAACAATAACTATCTTTTCTTGTTCTAATAATGCTTCAATATCTTTATCACACAATCTCATGGTATGTTTCTCTGTTAATTGGTATCTAAAGACTAAATTTCTTTAAATAATATTGCCGATGTTTGCGGGCTGCGGGCATCATATTCATTAAACAGTTTCGCTGCCACTCTTTTTGCTATTTTTCGGTATTGTTTTGCTACTTCACCCGCACTATTTGATAATAGTGGTGAATTCCCTTGATCAGCATCTTTCCTGATCGCAATATCTAATGGGAGTTGCCCTAACAAATTGATAGAAAATTGTTCTGCTATTCTTGCTCCCCCACCTTCACCAAATAATGCGCTGTGATGACCACAATTTTCACAAAGGTGATAACTCATATTCTCAACAATACCCAATACTGGAACACTCACCTTATTAAACATCGCAATACCTTTCACTGCATCAGCAAGAGCAATGTCTTGAGGTGTAGTAATAATAACGGCAGCGGCTACAGGCACCTTTTGCGCTAAAGTTAATTGTATATCGCCTGTACCTGGCGGCATATCAACAATTAAATAATCAAGCTGCTGCCAATCGGTTTCGTTCAATAGTTGATCAAAAGCTCGACTTGCCATTGGGCCACGCCATACCGTGGCATCATTTTGTTCTACCAGAAATCCTAATGACATTGCGCTTAAGCCATGGGCATCTAGCGGCGTCAAGAGTTTTCCATCAGATGATGTTGGTTTTTTATCTTGTAACCCTAGCATTGCCGGAATGGATGGCCCATAAATATCGGCATCTAAAATACCAACGCTGGCACCTTCATTAATTAAAGCATAAGCAAGGTTTACGGCTGTAGTTGATTTCCCAACGCCACCTTTACCAGAAGCAATAGCAATAATATTAGCAATCCCGGGGATTTCATGTTTTTTTACTGGGATAACAGTGAGTTTGACTGAAATACTCACCGGACAATTTATTTTTTCAGTCAATTGTTGAGCGATATTATCAAGGTAACTTTGACATGGAAAAGGCACTTCAAGCTCAATAGTAATTTTATTTTCTTTTTGATTAACGTTAAGCAATTGGCATACTGTTAAAATTCCTTGGGGAAACAACTCACTTTGCTGTGCAGCAAAGAAATCTTCAATAGTTTGTTTTAACTCTTTTTGAGCTTCACTTGAGACCTTTACAGACTTATCTTTACTTTGAAAAATTTTTGAGAACATTAGATTTTAACCAAAACCGTACTTTTACCAGAAAAATACAATAATTATTAATGAAAAGTAGCCATAAATTCTGTACCATTCCCTGCATTATTACCATCAAAAAAATTGTTAATTTTATATGTCATCGTCAACATCTGTTACACCATCAACTAAACCACGTAAAATCCTTGTTACTTGTGCCCTGCCTTATGCCAATGGCTCTATTCATTTAGGTCATTTACTTGAGCATATTCAAACGGATATCTGGGTACGTTTCCAACGTATGCGCGGTCATGAAACTTACTTTGTTTGTGCTGACGATGCTCATGGCACACCAATTATGCTTAAAGCACAAGAGTTAGGCGTAACGCCTGAGGATATGATCAACGGCGTTCGTGACGAACATATGGCTGATTTTGCTGACTTTCACATTAGCTTTGACAACTATCATTCAACGCATAGTTCAGAAAACGAAGCTTTTGCTCACGAAATATATAATCGTTTACATGCTAAAGGGCATATTAAAACCAAAGTTATTTCTCAACTTTATGATCCTGAAAAAGGCATGTTTTTACCAGATCGTTTCGTAAAAGGTACTTGCCCTAAATGTAAAGCTGAAGATCAAAATGGCGATAGCTGTGATGAATGTGGTGCAACGTACTCTCCTACTGAAGTTTTAAATCCGCGTTCTGTGGTTTCAGGTGCTACACCTGTATTAAAAGATTCAGAGCATTACTTCTTCGACTTACCAGCCTTTAGCGACATGCTACAGGAATGGACACGCAGCGGCGCACTACAAGATGAAATGGCCAACAAGTTAGCTGAATGGTTTGAGTCAGGTTTACAGCAATGGGATATCAGTCGTGACGCGCCTTATTTTGGTTTTGAAATTCCAAACGCACCGGGTAAATACTTCTACGTATGGTTAGACGCACCTATTGGTTATATGGGCAGTTTTAAGAATCTGTGTGATAAAGTTGGTATTGATTTTGACGCTTTTTGGGCATTAGATTCAGAAGCAGAGCTTTACCACTTTATTGGCAAAGATATTATTTATTTTCATAGCTTATTTTGGCCAGCCATGCTTGACGGTGCAGGCTATAGAAAGCCAACAGCTGTTCATGCTCACGGTTTTGTTACCGTTAACGGCGCAAAAATGTCTAAATCAAAAGGTACTTTCATTAAAGGCCGTACTTATTTAGAACATTTAAACCCTGAATATTTACGTTATTACTACGCAGCTAAGTTAACGAGTAAAATTGATGACTTAGACTTAAATCTTGAAGATTTTGCTCAACGCGTTAATTCTGATTTAGTAGGTAAAGTAGTAAATATCGCTTCTCGTTGTGCAAGTTTCATCACCAAACGATTTGATGGCATGTTATCAATGAATATTGATAACCAGGCGCTAGCCGATGAAGTTATGGCGGCTGGGGATTCTATTGCCGCTCATTATGAAGCGCGTGATTTCGCCAAAGGTATGCGTGAAATAATGGCATTAGCTGACAAAGTAAATGAATATATTGCGGTGAAAGAACCTTGGCAGTTAGTGAAAGATGAAACTAAACAACAAGAAGTGCAAGACATTTGCTCACTAGGCATTAACATGTTCCGTACGTTAATGATTTATTTAAAGCCTGTATTGCCTGTATTAGCTGATAGCACTGCATCTTTTTTAAATGATGAATTAATTTGGGAAGGACATAAATCATTATTAACAAATCATAAAATTAACAAATTCAAAGCGCTATTACAACGCGTTGATATGGATAAAGTTAATGCGATGACAGATGCTTCTAAAGATAATTTATTAGCAAAAGCTGATGCTGAGAAACCAGCAAAAAAAAGCAAGAAAGCAAAAAAAGAAAAAATCGTTGATAACACGGCGGCATTAGCTAATCCGTTAGGTTGTGATCCTATCAGTGAAGAAATTCAATTTGACGATTTTGCCAAAATTGATTTGCGTATCGTAAAAATTGTTAACGCTGAACATGTTGAAAAAGCCGACAAACTATTACGCTTAACACTAGCGCTTGATTCAAACGAAGAAGGCGGAGAAACTCGCCAAGTATTTGCTGGTATCAAATCAGCGTATCAGCCAGAAGACTTAATTGGTAAACATACGATAATGGTGGCGAACTTAGCACCAAGAAAAATGCGTTTTGGCATGTCTGAGGGTATGGTGCTTGCAGCAGGTCCAGGAGGCAAAGATTTGTGGATATTAAACCCTGACGATGGTGCACAACCTGGTATGCGGGTTAAATAACAATTAAGTAGTTCGTATTACTTATCGTTCGTTAATAAAAAAGGCCTGAACATCAATTCAGGCCTTTTTGTATTCTAGAGATTTTTATTAGAGCTAAGGTTAGCTATGGCTGCGGTTTGCCCTTAACCAGTAAGTTAAATACATAAAACCAGCCCCAACTAATGTTCCCGCAATACTTACTTTTTCACTAATCACTGAGAATGGTACTGAACGGAAGCTTGTATTTTCATTCATATAATTATTAACCGTATCGCGACTAACAGAGAAATAATCAAGTAATATATTGGCAAAGAAGTGACCGTCTAAATGAAAGTAACGCACGATAAATCCTTCCACTAATAACAAGACTACCACAGGTAAAATCGCCCATAAAAATGGTGCTTTTGAAGAAAACATTGAAACCAGCATTAACCATGCATATAGCGGGAAAAGCCACAAAGTATAGGGTAAAATATTCGACCATGTACTTAATACGTTACTAATAATATCGCTGTTACCCCATAGACTCCACAATGATATGTCATAACCTAGTGAAAGTACTGAACATAATATGAAAGCAAAAATTAAAAATATGACTAAGGTGATCGTTGCCGCTAATAAGAAAAAACCTGGTAATATTAAAGCACCTACTAACAGTTTAACACCAACACTCATCGCATCAGAAACAGGTAAAGAGCGCCAAAAGAGTATTGATAAATCTCTTCTTTCGTCAAACAAACAAGCGATAAAGTAATAAAGCTGTACTAGTGTAGCGACCAAAAGAAAAGGTACAAATAAAACTGAAACAATCCCAGAGGCAAATTGACTGAAACCAGTACTATGTGGTGAGTCTGCTAATCGTTGCCAATTATCTAACCAATGCATATTTGAAGTGTCATTTAACAGATAACCTAAAATAGGTGCACTGATGATAATGAGTGCAATGATCATTGGCAGCCATGTGAATATTTTTTTATATTCCCAAATCTCTTTTTTAATCGTAGTGGTTAATTGTAAAATATTCATTAACATACCTCCTTCGTCATTACACCTACAAAAACATCAGCCAAAGTCGGCGAACTAATATGGCCTAATGGCTGTAGTTCTTCCTCGTTAGCATGATCAAATAACATTGAAGTTAATCCCATCAAACTATTGGAATATAATGGCTTGAATGTTTTAGCTTGTTCAACATGCTCTTGAGCAACGGAAACCAACTTAAAACGGTCTTTAATATTATCTGTGCTTTCTGCTAATACCACTTTGCCATCTTGAATAAAAGCCACGTCAGTTAAGATATGTTCAATTTCTTCAATTTGATGCGTCGTTACTATGATGCATTTATCTTCATTATAAAAATCTTCTAAAAGATGAGTATAAAACTGACGACGAGTTAAAATATCTAAACCTAAGGTTGGCTCATCTAGAATCAATACTTTGGCATCAATGGCTAGAATTAAAGCTAAATGCACTTGAGTAACCATGCCTTTTGACAAAGTTTTAATTTTAGAGCCCAAACTGATATTCGTTTTAGCTAAAAACTCTTCCGCTTTGTCTCGACTAAAGTTTGAATGAACACCTGCCATATAGGTTAATGCTTGCTCAACTTTAAGCCACTTAGGCAATACTGCTACATCTGCAATATAGGCAACCTCATTAAGCATTTTTTCACGCTGAGTTCTGGGGTTATAACCCAAAACATCAACATCGCCTTTAAAGTCAGTTAAACCTAATACCGCTTGTAAACAAGTCGTTTTACCTGCGCCATTAGGTCCAACAAGTCCTAAAATTTGTCCAGCTTCAATGGTTAAGTTAACTTTATCAACGACATTTTTATCACCATAGGTTTTAGTCAAACCTGAAATAGAAATTAATGCACTCATTTATTTAACCTCCATACTAGGTGTTAATAGCTGCTCAGCCGAAAGCTTCAAGCGAGTAATTTGCTTTAAAATTTCAGGCCATTGCTCAGTCAAAAAAGAATCACGCTCTCTATTTAACATCAACTCTTGTGTACCATTTTTAACAAAAAGTCCTTTGCCACGCTGTTTTTCAACTAGTTCTTCGTCTTGTAACATTTGATAAGCCTTAGAGATAGTGATTGGATTTAGTTGATATTGTGCTGCTACTTTTCGCACCGAAGGCAAAGCTTCTCCTTCTTTTATGTAACCATCTAAAATACGAGTGATCACTTGCTGGTAGAGCTGAATATAAATTGGTTTTTCGTTATTCCACTGTGTTGTCATAGTTAATTTCCATACATAAAGAATTAAACTGCTACTAGTGTTATACATCACCAACACACCATAGGCAAATTTATTGCATTTTGTAAATGTAAATAAATATGACGACTCTTATTTATTTGCCTAAGTCTTTGTTAGAAATTACAATTCATCTTCTGACTTTTCTTCTAACATCTCTATGGTTTTTCCGTGAGGAATAGGCTGTTTGGTTTGAGGGTCAACTTTAACAAAAACAATATCATCCGCTAAACAAATAGTTTTTTTGGTGATTTTATTCCTTACTAAACAGGTCACGGTTATTGACGTTGTTCCAACCTTTTTAGTAGCTAAACCAAATTCAACGACATCCCCTTGCAGTCCAGGAGATTCAAAACTGATCGCACCAATATGTTTAGTCACTAAACAATTCGTTTCTAACTGGCAAATAGCATAAATAGCAGCTTCTTCATCTATCCACGCAAGTGCTCGGCCACCAAAAAGTGCATTGGCATAATTCAAATCACTGGGTAAAATTAGTCGACGAGAAAGAAATCTCATAAGTTGCTCATATTAAAATAGATATTAGTAAGTATAACGATTAACACCTATTAGGTGTAGATTTTTCCTTGATGTTTTATCCAACCAGCTTGATGAACGCCATGAGGATCTTTGTGTGTCCAATGCACCATACCTCCAAATTTATTCCATTGATATTCGCCTGAGCACTCAAGCTTATCCCCTACTCTCAAGTTCATTATCTTTGACGATATATCAATATTATGAATGACTAAAATCGTTTTATGCTGGTTAATCTGCAAGGTAAATTTTTGATGTCGCGCACCTTTTAGATCATCAGGAAAAATTTTCGCAATAACGCCAGAGGCATGCATAATAAAAGCTCAATTGTTTTATTAAATATTTAGCATTTTAAAGGTTACGTAAAAAACAGCAATTGTCACCAATGTAACTGCAATAAGTAATAATTTTTGCAACATCTGCACAAAATTATTTTTTAATTTGGCAAACCAGCTTTTTGCTTCCTTTAATTGCTTCTCCCCTTGAAAAGTATGTAGCAACAAGTTGAACAGCAATAACCAAAGCAAGAATAATAAAGAAAGATTAAGCCAACGATCTTGGTACGCTAAAGTCGCAAAGCCTAAACTATAAAAAATAAAAAGAATGGATAGTACAACTAAACTATAAAAAAACCTTCTAAAAGGAAATAACTTATTTGCCCATAGATTTAACCACTGCGTCATTTAAATGCCAATATTATTTATACTAAATGAAAGCAATATTGGCATAATAAGACAAAAAAGTATGTAGTCAGAACGAAGCTGAAATCACTTCGATTGCGAAAACTTAATGCCATTGCGTGAAAGTTCAGCATAAATATTAGTCATTGCCTTACCATTATCAGCAAGAGAATCCTGCCACTTGCCACGCTTTTCAATACCAAAGTCAGTAATAACAAAATGATGCTGTACAGGAATGTTACTCGCATCTAAACATGATTTTGTACAATGTAAACCACAACCATCAAGTACAATAATACTATCAGCGTTCGTTGCAATTTCTTTTACTGGTTCAACATTGCCAATAACCCCTGAAACACAAGACATTTCAGCAAGACCATCGCTATCTAAATTTAGCGCAATATCATGAGCAATTCTTGCTACATTTGAACAGCCAGAACAAGCATATACAACTGGTTTTTTCGACATAATTAAAAGGTCTACTATTTATGAATGTTTAAACATTCTAATAAGCTGTAGAAGAATAACATTGATTTATATCAAGATTTAATCAGCTAAG
>Ga0105356_10000330_pt1 | contig 43641 bp, 42 predicted proteins | sample GOMGulsemesocosm_3_FD_83502 | JGI IMG/M metagenome (GOLD analysis project Ga0105356, IMG submission 83502) | Methane-oxidizing microbial communities from mesocosms in the Gulf of Mexico - GOM9D Gulf of Mexico | ecosystem: Environmental > Aquatic > Marine > Cold seeps | place: Gulf of Mexico...
AGTTTTAAAGCTTGAATGCAATCTAAGATTTAACGATTTTTTTCAAAGAATTCGAGAGTCTTTGAAAAAACTTAATAGGAGTATAAAAACTCATTTAAAAGGTGAACAAATGCTAGGTAGAACGTAAGTTTTATGGTAAAATATTATTGTCATAAGCGAAACTAATTAGGTGTGTCAAACTCTTTACCCCAAAGCGTTTGTACATTGGAATAATTCTTTTTTCAATTGCAGATTGAGAAACATTGAACTCCATGGCAATTTCTTTAAAAGCATATCCCTTAGAAGCCAAAGCAAGTGCTTCTTTTTCCTTTCTAGAAATGGCAAAATGATGAAATAAATCTTTACTCAAAGTTTCTTCAAATTCTTCTCTTTCTGGTCCATAAGCAGCATACTGCATTACTTTTCCAAATTTAAGTGTTTTAACAACTTGTGAAATCCCAATTATTTGTTCTACTTTTCCATCAGTAGATTTGTAAACGCCAACTCTAGAAAATAGAGGAACAATTTTTCCGTTTTTATGATGTTTTTCCAATTCTATGGTAAAATTGTATTCCTCAAGTTTTTCCGTTTTTGTATTTAAGAAAAATAAAGATTTGTCATTTAATTCATTGGCAAAATCAGCAAAACGAGGAACAGTACTGTTAACAACCAAGAGCATGTTCATTTCAGAATCTTTATAACCCAACACTTCTAGCCATCCAGAAGCATAAACCATTCTTTTTTCTTTAAAAGAATAAATATAAACAGCTTGATTTGGAAATTTAGGAATTGTTTTTTCATAATACAAATAATCACTACTGGTAAGGTCTGCTGGGACATCAGTTACAATAGATTGTGTGTAGTTTTTAGTAGTAGTCATATTATCAATTTTTAAACCTGCGTAAAAACGCAGTTGACTTAAGTGTTACTTAGATGTACTTTTGAGCCAAAGCTATTCGTTACCTATTCGGTATTAAATAGTGTTTGCAAAGATGTGATTAAATATTCTCCTTTGAAAGAATTTTTCTTTTTTTTGGAAATATTTAATAGCTATGAAATAAGATTTGAGGAAATTGCTATGAAATCAATTCCAAAAGATGCAGTTAAAATTACTTTATTACCTAGCGGAATTTGCTATGAAAGAGAGTTTTTCACCAGGTATGAAGTAATAAGACTGTATTAATAAGAAGGATCCAGTAAAAATCTTTGCAGATTGATTGTTTGGTTGTTAAGCCTTTGTTTCAAAGGTTTAATAACTAAAATCAAAAAAATGATACAAGAGTTATGCTATGGAAATGAAAAAAAAACTATTTAGATTAAAAGTTAGAGATGATTTTTTGGCAGTATTTCTAACACTTATAATTATAACATTATTATTTTTATTAAAATATCAGGAAGATCAATATTCAAAAAATGATATTTTAAATGCTGAAATGACTACCCTTAGATAAAGTGAATTTTGTGATGAAGTGCCAATTGACTTGCTATATATGAAATAGAGATGTTTTTATTAGGAAAATAACATTATAAGAGCTTGTCTAGAAAAGAATTTTAGACAAGTTTTTTTATTTAAAAAGAAGATGTTTATATGTGATATAAACTAAAAAGGAGTCAAATAAAAAGAGCAAGTATTATAATAGTAACAGAATATTTTTTTAACTATTTTTGGGTACGTTAATAAAAAATATTTTTTTGTTGAAAACCGCATTCTTTTATCGTTTTTGGGCTCTTCTCTTACTCTGTGTTAGTAACGTGAGCATGGCGCAGAATTATAGTAAGCTTTCAGATACATTAAAATTCAATTTTCGATCTAGAACTCATGTTTTAATTGATTTAGAGACAATTTCAACAGCGGCTATTCAAAAAGTAATAGAGAAGGGAACTCCATTGGCTGTATCTCTTTCTTCGAATGAGCACGAAAACAATACTTTTTTAAATCAATATACAAAATATTATAAAGAATTAATTGTTATTGATGAAAAAGAGATAAGCCCTACTATTTCTAATAAAATTAAAATAGTTCAAGTTTCTAATAAAGAAATAGATGCAATTATTTTACCAGCAACGGTAAGTTTGAAAGATTCCATTAGATTTAATGGGATTGAAGAACTGGGAAAGATTTCTTTTGAGAATTTAGCTACGATTTCAGATAGTTTATGTATTCATTTGTGGAAACTATCAGGAAAACAGCCAACATTTATCAAAACAAATGAAAATTCTTTGGCTAAGGTAGATAGTATTGTTTCTAGTTTGAATTCTTTAAGAAAAGTCTTTGGAGCAGTTACCTCAAAAGATGGTTTGGTAAAAGGAGTATCATTTAAAAATTTACCAGGTGTAATTGTCAATGGATATTTTAGTTATCCATTATTAAAAAAAGAACGTAGCCCAGTTCTAGTACCTTATAAAAAAGGATATTATTTTTCACCAGATGTTATTTCTACAACTCCAGAAAATAGGAATAATAATAAAATATTTAGTGCCATCCAATTAGAACCAGAATTTGGATTGACGGATCACTTTGTGTTTGATTCAAACCTTACAAATAGAATTCGAAAAAATGATGCACAATTATTACTAAATAATGTTGAAATAAAGAAAGATTCTGATAAAGGAGATGTTGGGTATTTTCATAACAGAGCTTATATTGATGCAGGTATAGATAGTAAGGCTGCTTTGCAAAAAAGTTTTACTATTTCTGTGTGGATCAAGCCTACAGAATTTAGTCCTAACAACAGTATTTTAGGTAAGGGACAAAATTTTGTACTAAAACTACATACTGGATTATTGACGTTTACAATGGCAGGTATAAAAGATTATGTGTCAAGAGCTTCTCCAATAACTTTAAACAAGTGGACACATATTGCACTTGTACATTCGGAGTTGGATAAAGAATTGCTGTTTTACATCAATGGGAAAGAAACAGAAAAAATAAAATTAATTGCCGATTATGTTACGTCTGATTATGGTTTGTTAATTGGTAGCAATTTATGGGAAGAGTTTTTTATCGGGTATTTGAATGATGTTAAAATTTGGGAAAGAGAATTAAATTCAACAGAAATAACATCTCTTTTTCAAAAAGAGGAGGAGAAGAGCTTTAATTATAAGAATGCCGCTGCAATTGTATTTGTAATCTTTATTATTCTAATTTTATTTGTAAAAAGAAGGTTTAAAGGAGAGAAAAAAAATGTTAAAACCAAGCCCATAGTGACAGTAAAAAGGAATGCTATTATTCCTAAATTAGATAAATTAGATGATTTGGAAAATATACTGTGTTTTGGGAAATTAAAGATACGTAATAAAGAAGGTATTGATATCGCAGAAAAGTTATCACCAATGCTTAAGAAAGTTTTTATTATTGTGTTTCTGTATAGCGAACAAGGAGAAAAAAAGGGAATTTCAACAAAAAAACTTACAGAGTTCCTTTGGTCAGGAATGAGTTTACAAAGTGCAAAAAATACGAGAGGTACTACAATTAATAATTTGAGAACGATACTTGACTCCTGTCCAGGAATTAATTTGATTTTTAAGAATAAGTTTTGGTTTATTGAAATTTCAGAAGATTGTTACTGTGATTATCACATAGTACAAGGTTATCTAGATTCTTTTGTAAACAATACTTATGACCTAGCTGTATTGGAGGTAGAATTACCTAAATTTCTTAAAATATTAAAAGGAGGACGTTTGTTTTCTAGTTCAAGTGATTCTTGGCTAGATCCATTTATTGAAAAATTTAGCAATCAAATTATTGATCAGTGCATTCTATTTACAGAGAAATTGGATTTTCATAGTCATGGCGATTTGGTGTTTCTTCTTACAGAAGTTATTTGTATTTATGATGACTTAAATGAACAGGCAAACCGCATAAAATTGCAGGTATTAATTCATCAAGGGAAACTCAGTTTGGCATATACCACCTATGATAATTTTGTAAAACTCTATCACAATATCTACAAAGAAACTTATTCTTATAGTTTTGAAGATATGGTTTCTAAGCAAAATGACTAAACAAATACACTATCTAAATAGTATGATTTCTAGATTTGATTGTTTACTTACTTTAAAGGTTAGATAACGTGTTTACAGGCAACTTAGGTTCTCCAAACCGATAAGAATTCTATATGTTTGAACCAAAACTTTTTTAAAAAACCAGCAGTTTCAAAAAAAACATTTTTATAATGTGTTGTTTTTTAGTTTTTTACAAATAAATTTTTCTATTACCCCATGCATTACCCCTTATTTTACACGATGGACCATTTCTTTGTTTCAAGAATTAAATAAAGTCAATATAGAAATAACATATTTATGGAAAAACAAGGATCAAATCGTAGGGATTTTGTTAAGAAGTCGTTAGCGATAGCAGCAGGAATTTCAATCATTCCAAGACACGTAATGGGAGGAACCAATTTCCTAGCTCCAAGTGATCAACTTACAAAAGCTGTAATTGGTGTTGGTGGTATGGGACAAGGTCATCTAAGTTACGAAGGAACTAAATTATTAGCTATTTGTGATGCAGATGGAGCTCATTTATCCAAAACACTTAATAAAGTAGGAAGCGATGTAAAAGGATACAGAGATTTCCGTGAAATTTTGCAAAGACCAGATATTGATATTGTACACATTGCAACACCACCACATTGGCACGGTGTAATGTCTGTTATGGCTGCTGAGGCAGGAAAAGACGTTTGGTGTGAAAAACCAATGACACGTACTATAGGAGAAGGAAAAAGAGTAGTAGAAGCAATGAAAGTACACGGAAGTATGTTTCGATTGAATACTTGGTTTCGATTTAAAGACAATTTCTATGGACAAGGAACTACGGTAAAAAACATAAAAAAGGCAGTAGACAGCGGAGCTTTGGGATGGCCTTTGAAAGTTACAATTAGTGGAATTACAGGATTTAATTGGAAATTTTACTGGGTCGGAAAAGAAAATTTAGCACCACAAGCAGTTCCAAATCAATTGGATTATGACATGTGGTTAGGACCTGCACCCGAAAAAGCATACAATCCGCATCGTGTACATTCTACATTTAGAGGCTATTGGGATTACGATGGTGGTGGATTAGGAGATATGGGACAACACTATATAGACCCGGTACAGTATTTCTTAGGAAAAGACAATACAAGTCCAGTTAAAGTGGAAGTAGATGCGCCACAACAACATTACGATGCAATTGGTACATGGAGAAAAATTACATATACTTATGCTGATGGTTGTCAAATTATTTTAGATGGAGAAAATAGTGACAAAGATGCTGCATATGTTGAAGGACCAAATGGAAAAATTTACAATGGTTTCAAATCAACAATTCCGAATTTAAAAAAGATGATTGATGCAATGCCCGATCCAGAGGAGCAAATAGCAAGTTTTTCTGAATCTGTAAGAACACGTAAAAAATTCGCTTTGAATGAAGAGAATGGACACCGATCAGCTACGATTGTAAATATGGGAGTTGTTGCTTTAAGATTAGGAAGAACATTAGAGTTCGATCCAGTAAAGCAAGAATTTATAAATGATGAAGAAGCGAACAGATTGATTGACCAACCTATGAGAGGTCCTTGGAAAATTTAATATTGATACCACAAAAAAGATAAAAATGAAACATATATATAAAAAGTTATGCTTTGCATTGGTTGCATTTGTTATAACAGGAAATATTCAGGCACAGGCGAACAGAACTTTGGAAACAAAAGTGGCAGATATATTGGCACAATTTCCAACAAAAAACTACCAACATTCAGACGTCCTTTCTCAAAAAATCATCAATCTTGGAGGAGCTGGAATTGGTCAATTTGTTGATTTGTTAGTGCCACAAGGTACTGGAAATGATACTCAAACACGTTATGCATTGGAAAGTTTAGCTCGTTTTGCAGCAAGGCCAGGACACAATTCAGATAGAGTTTTGGTTGAGGAAAGCTTATTAAATGCCATTAAATCAACGTCAAATAATGAAGTAAAAGCATTTTTAGTAAGAAGGTTGAATTACTGTGGTTCAGATACAAGTCTTCAGGTTTTAGGGAAGTTAATTTCTAATGAAGCTTTGACTTCAGCTTCGATAGGTGTAATAAGAGCTATTGGAACTGATGCCGCAGGTAATATCTTGTTAAAGAACGCAAACAATTCCAATTTAAAAATCCAACAGCAAGTAGTGCAAGCTTTAGGAGAAATAAAATACAAAGGAGCTATTTCTACTTTGACAGAATTGACAAGTTCTTCCAATAAAGTTGTAAAAAGTAGCGCATTGTATGCATTGGCAAAAATTGCTGCTCCAGAATCAAAAACAATTTTGTCTGCAGCTGCAAAAAAGGCGGCATATAAAGTAAATGCAGATGATGCCGTAATTGCGTATGTTGAGTATGCAAGAAATTTGGGATTGAATGGCCAAAAAGAATTGAGTAAGGTTGTTTGTGATGAAATATTAAAGAATACAAAATTAGAAGAGCAATTGTACATACGTTCAGCTGCTTACAGTGTGCTAAGCGATAATTTTGGAAATGTAATTACACCTGCATTAATTAAAGAAGCCAAGAAAACAAAAAACAGAAAGTATTTAAAGGCAATTTTAAATTATGCAAACAGTGATATGACTCCTAAAGATGTCAAATCTTGGGTGAAAATTTTGAGAAAACTATCAGTAGAAGGAAAAGGGGAATTGTTAAATTCGTTGGCGCACAGAGAAGAGGTCATTGTTCTTACAAAAGCAATCTTACCTTCATTAAAAAGTAAAAAAGAGGCTTTAAGAATAGAAGCAGTAAAAGCTTTGGCAATCAATCAAAAAGAAAAAGCTACACCTTTTTTAATCAATGCATTAAAAAAGGCTACTTCAGAAGAAGAGCTTTCTGCGATCAAAGCGGCTTTGTTAAGAACTATGAGTGCCGAGGCTACAGATGGATTGGTTGCAGAGTTTGACAACCTTTCTGAGGTATCTAAAGTTATTACTTTGCAATTGTTAGGAAACAAAAGAGCTATTCAACATTTTGGTTTGGTTGAAAAATTAGCTTCTAGTTCAAACAATGCATTGCAACAGGCAGCATACAATGCATTGTCAAATGTTTCAACAGCTAAGAATGCCAAGCAATTGATTCAATTACTGAATAAAACGAATGACCGAAGATTTGTTGGGAAAGTGCAAACAGCATTGTCTATCGTTGTAGCAGATGGTGGATCAGTAACAGGAAACCTATTGATTGCTGCTTTTAAATCGGGGAATTCAAAAGCAAAATTATTACCTGTTTTTCCGGCTTTGAATTCTAAAAAAGGGTTGGATATCATCAAAGGAGAATTGAAAAGCGCTAATGCAGCAAGTAAAAAAGCGGCGGTTAATGCGTTGTTATTATGGAAAAGCGAAGAAGCACTTCCATATTTGTATGAATTTATTAGCAAAGGGAATGAAAATGTAGACAAAGCACTTACTGCATATTTAAGAAAAGTAGGAGCTTCTTCTGTGCCACAAGATCAAAAATTATTATTGATTCGTAAATTGGTTCCTCATGTAAAGTCTTCAGCTCAAATTAGTAAGTTGTTAAAAGCAGCAGGGAAAGTAAAAACATTTCTTTCTTTAGTTTTTGTGTCTGATTATATTGAAACAACAGGAGTTTCTTTGGATGCAATGAAAGCTGTTACTTCAATTGTTTTGCCGGCACCGGGGAAAAAAATTACAATGACTGGTAATTTCGTAAGAAATATTGTTCAAAAAGTAATTCAAGATTTGTCTGGACCAGACAGTCAATATGTAAAAATTGATCTAAGAGAGTTTTTAGAAAAAATGCCTAAAGGAGAAGGGTATGTTTCTATTTTCAATGGAAAAGATTTTGCTGGATGGGAAGGATTGGTAAAAAATCCAAAAGCTAGAGCTAAAATGACAAAACGTACTTTGGCAAAAGAGCAAGCGAAAGCAAATGCTCAAATGTTACAAGATTGGTTTGTTAAAGACGGTGTATTTGGTTTCAAAGGAAAAGGATATAATAATATTTGTACAATCAAAGATTATGGTGATTTTGAAATGATTGTTGATTGGAAAATTACAAATGGAGGAGATAGTGGAATCTATTTAAGAGGAGCACCACAAGTACAAATTTGGGATATTGCACGTACCAATGTTGGTGCACAAGTTGGAAGTGGAGGTTTGTATAACAATTCAAAACATGAAAGAATTCCTTTAACAGTAGCAGACAACCCCGTGAATGAATGGAATACTTTCCGCATTAAAATGGTAGGAGAACGTGTTACTGTTTATTTAAATGGAGTTTTGGTAACCGACAATGTTGTTCAGGAAAATTATTGGGATAGAAAAATTCCGATTTACGCGAAAGAAGCAATTGAATTGCAGGCACATGGAGAGGATTTAGGCTTTAGAAATATTTACGTACGTGAAATAAAAACTGGAGATTCTGGTCTTACTAAAAAAGAGCAAAAAGAAGGTTTTGTTTCTTTGTTCAATGGAAAAGATTTAGATTACTGGATTGGAAACAAAAAAGATTATACAGTTGAAGATAACTTATTAGCTGTACGCCCTAAAAATGGTGGACATGGTAATTTGTATACTGCAAATGAATACAGTGATTTTAATTTTAGATTTGAATTTCAATTGACACCAGGTGCCAACAATGGTTTGGGAATTCATGCTCCATTAAAAGGAGATGCTGCATATGTAGCAAAAGAATTGCAGATTTTAGACAATACTGCTGCGATTTACAAAAACTTAAAGCCTTACCAATACCATGGTTCTGTGTATGGAATTATTGCTGCTAAGAGAGGGCATTTAAAACCGGTAGGGCAATGGAATAGTGAAGAAGTAATTGTAAAAGGAGATCATATCAAAATTATATTAAATGGTATGGTTATTGTAGATGGAAATATGAAAGAAGCTTCAAAGAATGGAACGGCAGATCATAAAGACCATCCTGGACTGAAAAGATCTAAAGGACATATTGCCTTTTTAGGACACGGTTCAGAATTGCAATTCCGTAATATTAGAATTAAAGATTTGGCAAAGTAATTGCAATAGCAATTAATCCATAAAAATTAGATAATTTTGTTCCCCAATTGGATTTTTTTCAATTGGGGAATTTAAAAATATAGGCGAAAGAATGAGTAACGATAAGCACACAGAAAATTACGATGCCATTGTAATTGGTACAGGTATTTCTGGTGGATGGGCAGCAAAGGAACTGTGTGAGCAAGGTCTTAAAACGTTGGTTTTGGAAAGAGGGCGGATGGTCAATCATGTTGTAGATTATCCTACAGCGAATAAGGATCCTTGGGATTTTGAGTATCAAGGTCTTTCTAAGTCTGATAGTAATACATCACAAGAGAAACAAGCAAGAACAGGTTTTGTAACCAGAGAAGAATGCAAACATTGGTTTGTTGACGACTTGAAGCACCCTTACAATGAAGAAAAAAGATTTGATTGGATACGAGGTTATCATGTCGGCGGACGCTCAATTATGTGGGGAAGGCAGACGTTGCGACTCAGTGATTTGGATTTTGAAGCAAATAAAAAAGAAGACATTGCTGTAGATTGGCCAATTCGATACAAAGACATCGCACCTTGGTACGATCGTGTTGAGCGCTATATCGGTGTTTGTGGAGAAAAATTAGGATTGCCCTATTTACCAGACGGTATTTTTTCTCCTCCTATGGAATTGAATTGTGTGGAGAATGAATTTAGAAGTAAAATAGAAGAAAACTACGACAATCGTTATTTGATAATGGGACGTTTTGCACATTTAACAGGAGATGTAAAACACGAAGGTAGAACCAACTGTCAGTATAGGAATAGATGTATTAGAGGGTGTACTTTCGGTGGTTATTTTAGTAGCAATGCGTCTACACTTCCTGCGGCTGAGAGAACAGGTAATATGACTTTAAGACCCAATTCTATTGTCAGCAAAATTATTTACGACGATCAGAAAAAAACAGCAACAGGAGTAGAAGTGATTGATGCAGAAACGCATGAAAAAATAATTTTTTCAGCGAAGGTTATTTTCTGCTGTGCTTCTACAGTAGGAAGTACTTCTATATTGTTGAACTCTACTTCAAAAAGGTTTCCAAACGGCTTGGGGAATGACAGTGGAGAGTTGGGACACAATTTAATGGACCATCATTTTAAAGTGGGAGCAACTGCAAATGCTGAGGGGTTTGATGATAAGTACTACAAAGGAAGAAGGCCAGCAAGTTTTCATATTCCTAGGTTTCGGAATTTAGGAGATAAAAAGACCAAGCAAAAATACTTAAGAGGATTTGGAATGCAAGGAAGTGCGAGCAGGTCTAATTGGAAAAGAGCAATAAGCGAATTGTCTTATGGAGAAGACTTGAAAGAAGAGCTTTACAAACTAGGACCTTGGAAAATTGGAATGACTGCATTTGGAGAGTGCTTACCTTACCATGAGAATAAAATGTATTTGGACACAAAAAAGAAAGATGCATGGGGAATACCCACTATAACTTTTGATTGTGAGTTCAAAGAGAATGAAAGGTTGATGCGAGAAGATATTCAAAAAGAAGCAGTGAAGATGTTGGAAAAAGCAGGTTTCAAAAACGTGGAAGGTTATGACAAGCCTAGTTTTCCTGGTCATGGCATACATGAAATGGGAACAGCTCGGATGGGGAGAGATGCTAAGACTTCTGTTTTAAATGAAAACAATCAAGTGCACACAGTTCCTAATGTGTATGTTACAGATGGTGCTTGTATGACTTCTGCGCCGTATCAAAACCCTTCATTAACCTATATGGCTTTATCAGCCAGAGCAGCACATCACGCAGCGAATCAGGTAAAAAATAAGTTGTTTTAATTATGGATAGAAGAAGTCTACTTAAAACGTTAACACTTTCAACAGCAGGCTATGCTGTGGCTACACCAACTTTATTACAGTTATTGGTGTCTTGTACTACCGAAAAGAAAAAAGAGGAAGGTTCCTTGTTTTTGAATGCCACACAGGCTTATGTAGTAGCACAATTGGTAGATTTAATTCTTCCAGCTACAAAAACACCTGGGGCTATTGAAGTCAGAATTCCAGAATTTTTAGATTTGGTATTGAATGAAGCGGTATCAAAAACAGTACAAGAAGAGTTTGTAATGGGAGCAAGTTTTTTTGAAAGTAAATTCAAAGCTATGTATCAGAAAGATATTTTAAAAGGAACAAAGCAGGAGTTCGATACATTATTGGCTCTTTATTTTAAAATTTCCACTCAAAAACAAAATGAAATTTTTTCATACCTCAAAAAAGAAGAACGAAATTCTGGGGATAGAAAAGAACTCTATTTTATTTATAAATATTTGTTGTTTATTAGAAAACATACCCTTTTTGGATTTTACACTTCTAAGAAAATAGGAACTGAGGTGCTTAGTTATGTTCCCGTTCCAGGTAAATTCGAAGCATGTATTTCGGTTGAAGAAGCAGGAAATGTATCTTCTTTGTAGATGGTTTTTTTCCTGTTTTTATTATAAACGTTTGTAATTGAGGTTTTGTTGTTTGAATTGGGGTGGAGACTGTCTGAAATATTTGTCAGTCATAAATATTTGGATTTTTTTTTTGTTTTCTTTTCTCTCTCCGTGTCAATTCTTCAAACAAAATTGTTTTATTAAATGTTACTGTATGCTCTTTTCCTGACTTAAGTTTATCAATACCGTTTTCAGTGACAAAATAAGGGGTTAAAAATTCATTTTGACTTTTGTTGTTCTTTAAATTTTGTTTTTTGGAGCTTTCTAAATTTGCATTAATTAAATAGTATATAGCAAAACTAAGTCTGTAATTTTGTTTATTGAATTTTTCAATAATTCCTATTTTAGTTTGTGGATAAACTGTTTGCCCGAGTTTTACGAAGAATGAATTTTTTTTTAATCCAGTATAGGATGCATAAGTTCCATCAGAGTGTTCAACAATGATACTGTTTCTTTTGCTCGTATAGCTTTTCTCAAATAAAATATCAGATTTATGTTTGTTAGTAATTTTAACGACAATACCTTTTCTCATACAGTGAATGGTATCAGCACTTTTAGTATAGACAATGTAAGATTTCCAATTGGATGGTTTTTCACTCCCAAAATATTTTTCTCCTAGATTCGAAGCTTCTTGAACTTTTATTTTTTTTCCTTTTTTAAAAGGAATGGTATAATTGAATAAACTATCGACTTTAGGGTTTGGTACGCCTCTTAAAAAAGAATATTTATAAGAAAAATTTACATGTTGTTCTTTGTTGATTGGTTGAAGTTCGATTAAACGTCCAGAACTACTTTTAATTACGCCTTCAAATTCAGATGGATAACAGTTTTCCAGTATTGGAAAATTTAATCTTAAGTAGTAACTTCCAGGAAGTTCTTTTGTATAGGATATATCAACACTTTTGTCAGAGTTACGTTTGTAGGTAATTTCAATATTTTTATTCTGTGCTATAAGTTTATGATGAACCCCTACGATTGTTAGAAAGGTCATCAATAAGATTGCTTTTTTTTTCATAAGTTTTAACGGATAATATTACCTAATTTAGAAACATAAAGAGTGTTGTCATCCTAATAAAAATTTAGGATAAATAAGTTTTTTGTATGCTTTTTTGATTCAATTTTTTTTATTTTAATAAATGTAAGCTTATTTTATGAAAACATTAAAATTCGAAGTGAATTTGTAATTTTTATTAAGTGTAAGGTTGTTCTAAAACCTGAAAGGTGGAGAGGGATATATCAAATAAATTAAAAGCGGAAACTAAGTTCCCGCTTTTAATTTTTTTATAATATTTAAAACAATTTTTGTTTTGGATGAAAACGTTTTGTCTTTATAACTTTGGAATGGAAGTTATTTAGATTGCTCTTGCTTGTAAGAAAGAGCCCGTTTCAGCAACCAATTCATATTGACGACCAGATATGTGACGGTAATATCGAGCAACAAAAGATCCCAGTTCAGCTTTTGTTTCTGTAACAAAACGATTGTCTTTTATTTGGTTGATGTATTTCCAGTTTCCTCCGGTGAAATCGCCTTGAGGAGCACTTGAAGAAGGAAATAATCCTACCCAATCAAATCTTCCAGGAGTTCCATTGAGTTTGAAAGTAATTTCAAACATGCCCGCTTCACCAACTTCTAAATTCAATTCATTTAACTGAAAAGTTGGGATGTTATCTAAAAATTTTTGTGTTACTCTTTGAGCTTCAGATACCAAAGCAGTTCTTCTTTTATCAGACATGCCAAATTCTAATGTACCAAAGTCTTTTACCGGAAGACGGCAAATTTGTTCTGAATTGGCGTCAATGGCCAAATTATCTGTGGCTACCATCATAGTTAAAATCAATTCTCCTGCCGTATTCATGAAGTTGGTGGAGTTCGTTGCTTCAGTGCGAACATGGTTGATAGAAGACAGGAGCCAGCCCAACCAATTTAACCAGGAAGGCAATTCTATTGGATCTTCTTTTTCAGGAGCAGGAGCACCTGGGACAGGTAAGTTGCTGTCTAAGATAAAACCGATAGTTGGTGCTTCATCAGGAGAGAAATTTTGATCCATTACTGCTTTTACCGCAGGACTGTTCGAAGTTGTCAAACGAATTGCAAAGTTTGAAAGTGCACCACCATCAACAATTCTATGTCCAACTAAATTATTGCCGAGGTAGGTGCCAAATTCCTTTCTCCAAATAACAGGATCCCAAACAAAAGGAATATTCATAGACATTCTTACAGCCCAACTAATGGGTAAATTGGGTGCCGTTGTATGATTCAAAACTAGCATATTATTTGCCGTAAGGTCTGAAGCAACTAATGTCAAATCGCGTCCACTTTTCTCAAACAATTGTTCAAATGTAATATCGATAGCTAAGTTTTTTGCAGCAAGCCGATCTTCCATCCATTTCACAAACTTTCTCGCCGAGAAAACACCGCCTTGTTCAATAAAATTAAAAGCCATAGTAATGTATCCTTGATAAGCTTCTGGAGTGAATTCCAAAATGAGTCTTATGGTTAAAGATGTGGCAGAATTCATTGCGGTGATGGTTTCAATGGTAGTTTGAACCCAGTTCAAATTATTCTTTTCGTTTCCTTGAATTTCTACGTTATTTTTTGCGCTTGAATTCCAAAAATATTCTTGCAAAGCTTTAAAAACAGAAACAATCAAAGATTTGTCAAAAACCTTATCGCTGAATTCATTAGGTAAAGGAGCTGACATAAAACCTTCAAAAATAGGGTTGCCTTCTTTGTCTTTTTCGTCTAAAACAGCTGCCATTTCTTTGTAGGTATAACCCGCAGCAAGGAGAGCTGCATTAATTGCTCCAGCAGAAGTTCCAACCAAACGTCTCATTTCAAGACCATTATTTTCAAATGCTTTCATGGCTCCTACATAAGCCATTCCTTTGGCGCCTCCGCCTTGAAAAACTAAATCAAATTTCATAATAGATTCTTTTTTTTAAATTGATATTTATTTTGTGACGATTATAGTTTTATCGTCTTCTTTAACTCGAGATTTCTGTATTCAATAGGACTCATTCCTGTTTTATTTCTAAAAACCTTGCTGAAATGGTTGGGGTAATTGAAGCCTAAACTATAGGCTATTTGGCTTACCGATTCTTGAGTGTTTAACAACTTGGTTTTTGCCTTGTCAATTAGAAAATAGTAAATATGGTCTTGAGCATTTTTACCAGTTTCTTTTCTCAACGTATCGCTCATATAATGAGAAGATATGTTCAATTCGGATCCGAAATATTTTACCGTGGGGACTCCTAATTCAAGAGGTTTATCAGATAGGTAATACTGTCTTAATAAAGTTTCAAATTTGGAAATAAGATCTTTACTCAGGTTTGTTCGAGTGTAGAATTGACGGTCGTAATAGCGTGTACAATAATCAAGGAGTAACTTGATATTTGACACTATCAAGTCATGACTATGATGATCACTATATTGACTGTATTCATTCTCAATTTTTAATATAAGTTCTGTGATGTTTTTTTGCTCATTGTCAGAGAGATGGAGTGCTTCATTGACATCATACCCAAAGAAAGAATAGCGATCAATATGCATCCCTAATTCTGATTTTCGAATTAAATCAGGGTGAAAAGCCAATATCCAGCCTGTACTATTGGTATGATTTTTATCATTTTCAATTTTTAAAGATTGTCCTGGTTTGGTAAAGACCATTGTGCCTTCTTGGAAGTCATATGAGTTTCGTCCATAATCAATAACACAGGAGAGATTGATTTTAAGGCTTATTTGGTATATATCAAATAAATATGTTGCGCCACTAAAATCGAGACGGGTTATTTTATCAGTTATTGGAATTGCAGAAACCAAAGGATGTTTGGGTTTCTCTAAGCCGAAAAAAGTATGAATTTGATTTATTGAATCTATCTTAACTTTATCATCAACAACTTCTCTAGCAAAACTGCTTTTTATTTCTTTATTATTTATTGAATTCAATGTCATTTTTATTTTTTTTAATTACTTAATTTTATTTAGTATAATGATACTATTTATAATTATTAGAGTAATAATGCCTAACTGTATATCGTAAAGCTCTGATTTAAAATTGGTTAATTAGGGGGCGATTTGTTGTTTTATGGAAACATATTGCAGGAAAAGTTAATTTACTAATAACGACACCAATTTTCTCGATTGTTTTATTTGCTTTGTTATTCTAAAAAACACGTTATTAGATTGCAAATAGCGCCCTTGAAGGTTTTGATTTTATTTTTTTAGTTTAAAAGAACCTTATTAAGGGGACGTTTATTCTTTGCAACAATCGTATTTGCCTAAATATCTCCAACTCTTAGTTTCTTTACCTTATAAGAATTAAGTGGTTTGGTATGAATTTTGTCTTAAACGTTTTTTGCAAATTTTATACGAAATGAATTATGAAAAAATGCCTGTTATTTCTGTTTTTTACAGTGTTCTTTGTTCCATGTTTTTTTGCTCAACTTTGTCAAATTAATATCGATACAAAAGGAAATTTTGAAGCTGTTATTTCTACAGAGCAAGGGACAATTACGGTGAGTTCAACTGGAGAAGTTCTTGAAGTGGGCCTGGAAGGAGATGTTTCATATATACATAGTAATTATATCAATGGAGGGAAGGTTAAAAGGATAGGTCAGGTTGACTTTTCTTATATCCATACAAATTATGCGAACGGTGGAAAAATAAAAAGAATTGGAAGCATTGATTTTTCTTATATTCATACGAATTATGCAAATGGTGGTAAAATTCGACAAATTGGGGACTTCGATTTTTCATATATCTACACAAATTACGCAAATGGTGGAAAAATAAAAAGAATAGGAAATACTGATATTTCATATATTTATCCTAATTATGCGAATGGGGGTAAGCTAAAACGAATTGGTAATGACGACTTTAGTTATGTTTATCCGAATTATGCAAATGGAGGAAAGTTAAAGAGTGGTAGGAGGTCATTTATGGCAAACGGAATAAGATTCAAAGTCAAATTTGGTGGGGTGTTGGATTGTGCTATGACAATTCATGAGAGTTCGGCTACTTATAATAAGTAAATAGAGCTTGTTTAAAAGTGTTGAATTTTTAACTTGAATTGAGCCCTTAATAGGAGTGTCTCTTTTTATTTCAAATATTTCTTATTTAATTATTTATGAAAAATATTAAAATTTGTAGTTATAGGTTTAGCAGATAGAAAAAGACGTTTGGTTATAGTATAATGCCAAACGTCTTCTTTTCTGTAAGAATTATTATTTTATATGGCCTTTACAGGAATACAAAAGTCAACTTTAAATATGGTTCCATTAGGTTGCTCTGGGTACATTTCGAAATAAGGTTTGTTGTCTGGAACATAATTGTTTTTAGGAAACCACTGTTCATAAATCCAATTCCATACTTTAGGGAAATCTTGAGCAGATAGTTCACACTGGCAAACAAGATATTTATTTTCTTCAATATTCATTTTTCCTATGATTCCATCTGTTTCCGTTTTAGGTGGTACAGTAATACATAAACTCATTCTTTGATTGTCGTTTAGAGCAACATTTGGGTTGTCGTGGTAGAGAATTAAGTATTTAAATTCTTTGTTATGCATCAATTCTTTAGATGCTGCCCAGGCAAAGAGTTCGTTTCTATGTTTTTGATACAAAGCATCATTTCCTTTATAAGGACCTATACTTCTGTTGTAGGCCACGGTTATTTTAGAAAGATTTTTTACTTCAATATTTTTGATGTTTTCCATATTATTTGTCCATTTAATTGTTTTAGATTTAGAACAAAAGTACAGGTCATTTTTAGTAGTAATAGGTTGTATATTGCTATTGATTTGACTCAAATTGCTTTTTTCAATTGCATTTTTTTTATAGGAAGAAGGTGTCGTTTTGAAATGTTTTTTAAAGCTTCTAGAAAAAATTGATAAATCTGAAAAACCACATTGAAAAGCGATGTTTGATAAATTTTCTTTGGGCCTAGACAGTATAAGTGAAGCAGATTTTTCTAATCGAAGTCTTAGAATATACTCAAAAAGAGATTCGCCAACGATACTTTGAAACATTCTATGAAAATGAAATTTTGAAAAGTTGGCAATAGAAGAAAGCTCTTCTAATGAAAAAGATTTTTCTAAATGACTGTCTATATAGTCTATTGTTTTATTGATACTTTCTATGTAATGATTGTGTTTTGCTTGCACAAGCAATTGTTTTTTATATTGATTAGCTTTATAATTAATAAAGGTGTTAGGGATAAAAAAAGCTTTTTAGAATTTCTTACGGGGTATATTTTTAATAGAACATAACATAAAAATGTAAGTTTATTTAATTAGTTTGGTAAAGCTGTAAACTTTATTTGATTCGTTTTTTAAGTATAAATAGTAGATGCCTTTGCTAAAACGAGGCAAGGAAATTGTATTTAAAAGATCAGGGGTTTCAATTTTAGTTTGATACAAAAGTTTTCCCAAATTATTGAAAATTTCAATATGTATTGGATTGTATATTTTGATTTGAAACTTTATATTCAGTTTATCAAGGATAGGAATTGGGTAAATTATTACTGGGGTATTTTCTAATCCAAAATTTGCAATGCTTAATTGTTCATCGGAAGCAAGTTTAACGTAGGTTGTTTCAGAGCTAATACATCCATCTTGGTGTGTTAAGTTTACATTGTAAGCTCCTACTTTTTTTACATATATGATTGAATCATTGGATCCAGTATTCCATTTATAATGTAAAAATTTACTGGGTAAGTTTAGTTTCAAGCTGTCCCCTTCTTTTAAGAATAAAGTGTCTTTTAAAACACTCATAGTTTTTTTAAAACAAAATTCTTTTTTTTCTGAAAAAGAAGAAGTATTATAAGAATTGTCTATGGATTGCAGTTCTATTTTATAATTTCCTTCAGAAAGGCTTTTGTAGGATAATTTTTTATTTAAATTCATATTACCCATTTTAATTGTTGATAGTTTCTCGTTATTGGAATTACTCCTGATTAAAAATGAGTCTTTAACGATTAAGTTTAAATTATAACTCAAACTTTTTTTGTTAGTTATGTCATCTTTTCCGTTTTCCCATTCGATAGTTACATCATTGTTCGAAAACCAGATGTTTGAGGTTTTAGGAGCTGTGGGCTTGTTATTTGAAATATTCGATTTGTTTTCATAGATATATAAAACTTCATCGTCTTGAGATTCAGAAATACGTCCAGTATTTAGAATGTCTAAATCATTATCGTTATCAAAATCTCCAAAATAGGCACCTCCACTACGAAGTCCAGGAATTGAATGACTAAAAGAACTAAATATTCCATTTCCATTATTTTTGTAGATTTTAAGGTCTTTGTGGTAAGGTCCTGTACCGTAGTACAATATATCCAAATGACCATCATTGCTAAAGTCACCTAATTCTAGTGTATTTGTAAATACACCTACATTATTTAATTTATATGAATTCGTAAAGTTGAGATTTCCATTGTTCGTATAGATGTAAATATCGGCATAACGATCAATAGACGTGAGGTTGCTTTTTGTACTTCCAGAAAAAACAATGTCAATAGTGCCATCTTGATTTACATCTCCAACATCCATTTGAACATAATTTAAACGAGGTAATCCGATATAGACTTTCTTAAAATCGAAATTCCCATTATTTTTATAAAATTCAAGTTTAAAACCGTCTCTTGAAGACATAGCAATGATTACATCTTTTAAACCGTCTTTGTCAAAGTCTGCCCATTTTGCACTATTTTTGCCAGCATTTCCTCTGTTTCCAGTAATTTTGTCAATATTTATATCTTTTTTTTCAAATTTGGAGTTTCCTAAGTTTTTAAAAACTCCTAAATCAAATTCCTTTTGAGAGTTAATTCCTTGATAATAAATATCAAGTAATCCGTCATTATCAACATCAATCCATTCCAGATTACATTGAGCCAGTTTAGGTAAGTTGTGTGATATTTCAATAAATTTATCGTTGCCTAGATTTTTATAGATTTTAGTTATGTTATTTTCTGAAAATCCGCTTTTAGTCCCCGCATATATTAGGTCCAAAGTACCATTGTTGTCATAATCACCCCATGAAATGTCTCCATAAATCACTCTGGGCATTAAAGTAATATTTGTGAGTGTAAATGTTTTATTACCGTTATTCTTATATATTTCGGCATTTTTAAACCGATTACTGAAATCCATACCAGTAACAAAAATGTCGAGATAACCATCTGAATTATAATCACACCAAGAGGCATAACCGTTATAGCCACTTTTTAAATCTATATTAGAGACTCTTTCAAAGTTTTGAGCATTTAAAATTCCGGTCAAAGGGAATAATAAAAGAAGAAGAATTTTGTTCGTCTTTTTCATAATTTTTTTTGACAAAAATACTGCTTTTCTTTTTTTTGAAAGAAAATTAAGAGCTTCATTTTTAAAAGATAGTAGTATAAATCAAATTGACTTGTAGACTACAAGCTAAAAAATAATAAACCTAACCGTCAGTATAAAAGAGGTTGTTATTTTTATTGATTTAGTTAGAAATCTTAGCGACAGATAAGCACTGTGTTTTTTTATTGTCGATTTTATAAAGTTTGTACAGTAAAATGTTTAAATCCTGTTTTGTTTTTCTGTTATTAGTTTTTGAGATTTGATTCATCTATGTTTAAGATTTTACCAATTATTTTATGTTTTTTTTACTTTTTTAACAAATCTAAACATTAAATCAATAGAATTCCCCGATGCTCTGCATCGGAGGTCAATAGGAAAGCTTGAAAACCTGAGATTTTTATCAAACTAAAAATAGAGTTTTTATCCGCTTGATATCCCGATAGCTCTGTTTCGGGGTTATTCATTTTAAGTCACTAGCCTCACCAGTGGTTGAAGCAAGTCTCAATGATGTAGTATTTATTAGTTTATTTTGATAAGACAATTCTTTTAGTAATAATTCTGTACTGTATTTTGCGGTAGAATATGGTGTATTGGGAGTTGTTACAGTTTTCTCTTTCCATGGAGGTAAAGAAGTCTGCCCATAAACACTTTGAGATGATAGGTTTATTATATTGCCCAAATGATGGCCAACTGCAGGTCTAAAAATCATACCTGTAAAAGCCAAGCTTTCAGCAATCTTTTCATGAATTCTATGTGGATGAGCAAATCCTAAATGCAATAAAGTATCGAAACTTCTAAATGATAAAACTCCTATTTCTAACTCATTTGCATCAAAAACCTCTCTACAGGTTTAGGCAAAGTTGTTCGAGCAGATTTTTTATTTCTTACCAAAGTAAAAACAATATAGTCGGCATTTTGAACATGAAGTGTGTTTATTAGGTTTTTACCTAAAAAGCCCTGTGGTTCCTGTTATTATTATCGAAACCGTATGTAGTAAGTTTATTAGGGAGAACAAGTTTTTAACTCTTGAATTTTTATCTGTGTAGATCGTTTTATTTGAGAATTGTCTAATTCCCAAAAGACTATTTTTTAGTTCATTCTTGTAAAATTAGCAAATCGTTATTTATTTCCACTTGAATCTTCACGTTATCATTAAATTAGTATTCGAGTGGGAAAAAATAAAAGCTTTGTTAGGGTACTGAATCTAGCAGTATATATATATGCACTGTTTTTTTTAGAATCCTGTGCAATAGTTTCTACATTATAAAACCTCAATCAAACCCCTCACTAAAAAATTCTTCAAGAGTCATATCAAAAGCTTTGGCAATTCTTATTAGGCTTGTATATTGTATATCTGTTCCGGTTTCGTACCTGCCATATTGGGCTCTATGAATGCCATTTTCAAAAGCAAAGGTTTCGTAACTAGTATATCCTTTTTCAATTCTTAGCGACTTTATTCGCTTTGCTAGTTTTTCAATTTCTAATGGTTTGTTCATTTTGCAAAGTAACCTAGAGCACTACTAATATGTTACTACTAATTAGTAGTTAATTAAAATTTATTTATTAGATTTGATAATAGTTATTGATAAAGAAATGTGATTATGAAAAAGAAATATATGAAACTCACACCTGCACAAATAGAATTGATTGATTTGATTCAAGGTGGAGAAGTTGAAGGGTATTTTCAATCTTTAAAAAAGATACATTATTTGGGGACTTATTGTGTTGATACTAAAAAGGTGCAGTTATCTGCATCTGCTCACGTTCATCGTTTGTTAGATGCACTTCAAAAAATTGCAATTGAAAACGTGTATTGTGAAAAAAGTGATTAGTTCAATTTATTTTGGTTGACTTTATATTGTACTAATTCTCCAATTTTAAATCACTAAGTAGCTCCTTAAACATTTCTCCTGGGTCAATATCAATTGCCAGAGCGATTAGATACAATTCATCCGCACGGAGTTTGGTTGATTCATTTGAAGTTAATTGAGATAATCGAGCTTGGCTGATTCCAGTTCGTCTGGAAACCATCGCTCTATTCACAGATTTTTTTGTGAGATACAGTCCTAGAAAAGTCATAATGCTTTCGAATTTATATCCGTAAATATAGGTTGTTTAAAGAAAAGTATAGAATATCTAAAGTTTTGTTTTGAATTAAGATAGATTATCGTTGTATTTGTTTAGAAATTCTAAAGATTTATTTAAAAAGTAATAAGAATTTTGAAAGAAGTACATTATAGTCAATTTAGAAAAAATGACAAAAGAAAATAAACTAATAAACAAAGACTCGGGTCTCGGGTGCAATACTGCTTAGTCCAGCACAAATAGAATTAATAGCCTTGATTCAAGATAGCGAAGTTGAAGATTATTTTCAGTCCTTAAAGAAAATACATTATTTGGGAACTTATTGCGTAGATTCTGAAATGGTAGAACTGTCAGCATCTGCTTATGTGCATCGTTTGTTGGATGCTATTCAGGAAATTACAATTGAAAACACGTATTGCGAAAAGAGTGATTAGTTTAATTTATTTTTATTCAGAGTCAATATTGCAAATATTAGATAAAGAGACTTCCAAAGCTTGACTAATTCTAAACAAAGTATGAACAGTTGGATTTGTTCTTCCTTTCTCAATTCTAGAAATATTAGTTGTGTCTATTTGAGCTTCAATTTTTCCAACCAAATCAACTTGTGTCAAACCCTTTTCAAGTCGAATTCTTTTGATGTTTTGACCAATAATTTTTAAAATTTCTGATTTCTCCATTCTTGTCATGTTTGACAAGTCAAGAAAAGGTTTATATTTGTGCAAATTAATGCCATATATGACAAGTTTTTTGTTTGTAAACATTTAAATATGAAAAAGAAATACATGAAGCTCACACCAGCACAAATAGAATTGATAGAGTTGATTCAAGACTGCGAAGTTGAAGATTATTTTCAATCTTTAAAGAAGATACATTATTTGGGGACTTATTGCGTAGATTCAGAATTGTTGGAACTCTCAGCATCTGCTTATGTACATCGTTTGTTGGATGCTATTCAGAAAATTACAATTGAAAACACGTATTGCGAAAAGAGTGATTAGTTCAATTTATTTTTATTCAGAGTCAATATTACAAACCTTTTTCAAGTCGAATTCTTTTTTCTGTAATGCTTTTAAAAGGATTCTGTCAAATGTAAATACATTATTTGATTTTTTTTTCAAAAAAGCAAAAAAAAAGACCATCTTTATTTCAGACGGTCTTTTGTAATAGTTTCAGTTTTTTTTTAACCACTAGTTTTTATGTACATGCACATCCATTTGAGGATAAGGAATATTCAATCCTTCCGCATTAAATGTATTGTAAACTTTTTCATTCATGTCAAAATAAACACCCCAGTAATTGGCAGCTTCTACCCACACACGAACTGTAAAATTTACAGAACTATCAGCCAATGCAGAAACGGCAATAAAAGGTTCCGTAGGAGTTGTTAAAATTCTGGCATCCGCAGCAATCAAAGTATTCAATACTTCTCTCGCTTTTTCAGTACTATCACCATAACCAATACCAAAAGTAAAATCTACACGTCTGTGTTTTTCTATAGAATAGTTTACCATAGAAGAAGTAGATAAACCACCATTAGGAATGATAATTGTTTTGTTATCTGGTGTTTTTAAAATGGTATTGAAAATTTGAATTTCATTTACACTTCCTATATATCCTTGCGCTTCAATTACATCTCCTACTTTAAAAGGTTTGAAAATTAAGATCATCACACCTCCTGCAAAATTTTGCAAGGTTCCAGACAAAGCCAATCCAACAGCTAGGCCAAGGGCTCCTAAAATTGCAACAAATGAAGTCATTTCAATACCTAACATTGTCAAAACACTTATTACAAGCATTACTTTAAGTAAAGCACCAACAATACTTTTTAAGAAAGGTTTTAAAGAAGGGTCAGTATCTTTTTTATCAAGCATTCTTCCAAATGCATTGGTCAAAGATTTTACGATCATAGATCCAATAATCCAAACAATTATTGCTCCTATCAATTTCAATCCGTATTCACTTACAATTTCTACTATTTGTGTTTGAATTTTTTCAAAGTCCATGAGTTATTCTAAATTTTAGATTCGGTACAAATATAATTAAAAATGCTATTTTTATTAAAAGGAAGTCGGTGCAGGTGCAATTAATATATCTTTGGTTAAATTTTTTTTATGAAAGAAACAGTTTTGATAACAGGTGGTACAGGATTGGTAGGAAAAACGCTTTCTAAGTTGTTGATTTCAAAAGGATGTCAAGTGTCTGTACTTACAAGAAATAATAAAAAATCTACAGAGCATATTTCTTATTACAAATGGAATATTGAAAAACAAGAAATGGATGAAAGAGCCGTTTTAGAGGCTGATGCAATCGTTCATTTGGTAGGAGAAAATGTAGCAAGTGGAAGATGGAACTCTAAAAGAAAAGCGTCGATTTTAAGTAGTAGAGTAAAAGCAACCGAATTGATTTATAAAGTTCTTGCAAAACATAAAAACAAAGTAAAATCTTTTGTTTCAGCATCAGCAACGGGTTACTATGGTACAGTGACATCAGAAAACATTTTAAAAGAAGAAGATGGAGTAGGAAGCGATTTTTTAGCAAGTATATGTTCACAATGGGAAAACAGTATAGATAGGTTCTCGAGTTTGGGAGTAAGGGTCGTAAAAATGAGAACAGGAGTGGTGTTGGGAAGAAAGAAAAGTGCGCTTCAAAAAATGTTGCCTCCTTTTACATTGGGACTCGGTGCTGCTATTGGAAACGGAAAACAATACATGCCTTGGATTCATATAGACGATTTGTGTAAAATGTATCTTTTGGCACTAAAAAACGTTAAAATGAAAGGAGCTTACAACGCAGCCGTAGGAGATAATTTGACAAATAAAGAATTGTCCAAAGCAATTTCATTTCAATTAAAGAAACCTTTTTTTATGCCCAATATACCTGCATTTTTGTTGCATTTAATTTTTGGGGAAATGGCCATTATATTGACAAATGGAACGCGTGTTTCTTCTGAAAAAATAAAAGCCACTGGTTTTGTTTTTGAGTATTCAAAAATTGAAGACGCTTTGGAGAATTTACTGGATTAAATAGAGTCTAAAGTAAAAAGCCCAAGGTAAAAAGGCTAGGGGCCAAAAATTAATCACTATTTTTTCAAAACCAACTCCATCAAATCGCCATAAACAAAAGAATAATTCAAAGCAGCCTTTAATTTTTCATTGCTAATAACTTTAAAAGGATAGCCTTTGTTTTCTACAAAAGTAGCAGGTGTTTTTTCTTGTTTGATGGTGGCAGCTGTATAGAAATCCTTTCGAGTAGGATGGGTATTTGCAGCCGCATTGAAAACAGTATTCCAACAATTATTCAGTACGATCTTATGTAAAATACCAATACAATCATCAAGATGAATTAAGTTGACAGGTGCCAATCCATTTTGCACAATTCTTTCCGATTTGAAAAAATTACCAGGATTTCTTGTTCCGCCAATAAGTCCAGAAAAACGAACTACAGTTGTTTTAAAATAAGGATTGTTTAAAAACAAATTTTCCAAATCCAACAATACTTTTTTTGGAGGATGCACTTTGAATTCTGTGTTTTCTGTAATTGTCGTATTTAAATCAGGGTATACAGAAGTAGAACTTATAAAAAGAATTTTTTTAATAACAGATTTTTCCAGCAATTTTACTAATTTTTTATAGCCATCAAAATTATCTTTTTGCTGTCCAAAAGGAATACTGATACACAATATGTCAGCATTTAAAAAAGAAGCAAAGTCTCCAATTAGTTCATCGTTTTCAATTTTAAGTGCAAAAGGATTGATTTTTTCTTTTTTAAAAAGGGCTGTTTTTTCGGTAGAGGTTGTAGAACCATTTACTTCAAAACCATGTTGTATGAAGTGTTTGGCCAATGGAAACCCCAACCAACCACAACCAAGGATGCTAAATTTCATTAGAAATGATGTCTTTAAAAGGTTTGTCTGAATTAAAAAAAGTAGGGAACAAGGTTGGCGCTAAATTTTTAATAGGTTCTACTAAAATAGAAGTTTTAACTTGCTCTTTGCTTACAAACGGAAGCGCATTGTTCATTTTGATAAAAAAAGAAAGTACAACACTTAAAATCAAAGCAATTTTCAGCAATCCAAAAACACCGCCAAGTATTTTATTTGCGATTCCTAAAGCAGCAAAATCTGCAATTTTAGTCAGGATTTTCCCAGCCAAAGCAACTACAACTACAATAGCAGCAAAAGTTACTGCAAAAGCTGTTAAGGAAATATAGGTTTCATTCCATTCCACTTTTTCTTTTAAAAAATCATTGGCAAAATAGGAGAAATGCATGGCCCCATAAATCCCTCCGATCAAAGCGACTAAAGAAGCAATTTCAACAAAAAGACCTTTAAAAAGACCTCGGATAAATCCAAATAATAAGAGAGCAGCAATGACAATATCGAATGTATTCATAATTCGTTTTTCAAGAATAGTTTTTTCAAAGATACGATTTATGTAAGAAGTTGTAGAGAAGGGGGCGTTTGTCACTTACTGTCTCACTGCTTCACCATTTTACCACCTCACTAGGCTACAAAACAACAAATACTGTATATTTGCTTTTCAAAATAAGAAATTACAAATGTCAAGAGATATACAGTTAAAAGAGGAGTGGGAGTCAGTTGTGAAATTTCTTTCTGACAAGTTTGCAGATGGAGATACTATGGATTTAGATGCAATTATTTATTTAATTGGAGTTCAAGAATTAGGAAAAGGGATTCAAACATTTAAAAAAGATGAAAAAATAAATTTAATGCACATTGCCATTTGTAGGTTGTTAGAACCTTATGGATATTACGAGTTTGAATTTATCGATCCAGATGGTTGGCCTCATTACAAGGTTTTGGAAGTATTGCCTACTTTAAAGCCAGGAGAACAAACTATTTTAATGAAAGAAGCGATTGTAAAATATTTTTCATCAGAAGAAGAATAAAGGCATCGTTTTTGAATTACTTTTAACCAAAAGAAACAACAACATATTTCAACCGTGTCTGCCAATAGGCAAGGCAATTAAACAAGATTCATGAATAGCAAGTACTTTTTTCTAGGTTTTTTATTTTTTGCATTTGTTACACAGGCACAATATTCAATTCAAGGTACCTTAAGTCCTAACGATGCTAAGTTGACATGGGCAATGTTGTATCAAATAAAAGAAGGAAGGCAGCATTATATTAAAAACACTAAAATCAAAAACCAAAAGTTTGAATTCAAAATTCCGAAAGAAGCAGAAAAAGGGATGTATAGAGTTGTTTACAGACTGAAAGATGAAGGTTTTGTAGATTTTATTTTTAACAAAGAGAATATAGAATTTTCTTTTGATCCTAGTTTTGCAGAAGGAACTACTGTATTTGAAGCTTCAGAAGAGAATAAAACGTATCAATCTTATTTAAGAGCTATTTCTGGACAACAACAATATATAGATTCTTTGCAAGTATCTTATTTTAAAACAGGAAATCAAGCTACGGAACCTTTGTATGCAATTGCTTTAGAACAATTAAATGAGGTTCAAATAACACATGAAAAAGCAGCTAAAGAGAAGTTAGCTTACCATTTTATCAAAGCTACAAAACGTTACAATGCTGCTACAATAGTAAAATCACCACAAGAATATTTGAAGAATGTCAAAACCAATTTTTTTCAACATATAGATTTTAACGATGCGGTTTTGGTAGAATCTTCTTTTTTGGTAGATCGTGTAACTGATTATGTATTTTATATCAATTACTCTAAAGACGTAGCCATTCAGGAAAGTTTGTATAAGAATTCTATAGCCAAAGTATTAGAAATCCCTAAAAATCAGAGGCTGCAAAAAGATTTGATTGAAATATTGATTGAAGAGTTTGTGAAATTGGAAGAAGTAACACTCATAAATCATCTTTTTGAAAATTATTATGATGGGTTGCCAAAAGCACTACAAAAGAAAGGATATAAAAAAGAAACACTTGCAAAAGTACTTGTAGTAGTTGGAGCAAAAGCACCAGAAATTGTTTGGAAGGAAAATAAGGAAGAACTAAGATTGTCTGAGTTAAAAGGACATAAAAATTATATAATTGTTTTTTGGAGTACAGGGTGTTCTCATTGCAAAGAGCAATTGCCAGAGATGTATACTTATCTTAAAAGATACCCCAATGTCCAAGTTGTAGCAGTTGCTTTGGAAGACAAATCTAAAGAATGGAAAAAAGTAATTCCAAATTTTGAAGGATGGAAACATGTTTTAGGGTTGAAAAAATGGGAAAATGAAATAGCGAGATCTTATGATGTGTTAGGAACTCCAACTTATTTTGTTTTAGATGCCGACAAAATAATTTTGGACAAGCCAGAGAATTTTAGAGATTTGGCAAAAGTGCTAAAAAAACTAAAATAATCGTACAAAAAACACCTCACAAACGTTGTTAGCAAGTGAGGTGAGAAGTGCAACAAATTTCAGGGGTAATTATTTTATGTGAGTTTATACCATACTAAACTTATTACTTGAATTTAGGGGAGAATACAAATATATTGTTAGTATTTCCTTTTTTACCTTGTTACACTGTTGGTGCTAGTATCGTGATTTTAGGTTGGTTCAATTTATGATTTTGCATTTTTTAGGGGTTTAGAAAAGTGTTTTTTGTGCAATTTTCAATCTAAAATATTCTATAAAACCAAATTTATACTTTATTTCTGATGGAGAAAAGGGTATAAATACCTGTTTTTATGGTGTTTATGTTTTTTTTGTTTGGGGTTGAGTGTTTTTCTGTCAAAAAAATAATAAATTTTATTTTTCTCACAAACATTAAATTTTTAAATGCTGATTTTTTTGGAGTAAAATAATTCTGTAAAACTTTGAAATGAAGATTTACTATAATAATATAAAATTGTTTGTTGTGGTAAAAGGTGTTGGTAATTAGTTGTATAAGGGTATTTTGTACATGTTTAAAAATAACATGCAACTGTTAATATTAGGTTTTAATTAACATTTTCAATTAATGGTTTTTATAAGTTTGTCCACTCAATTAAAATGTTATTAAAGAATGAAAAAAATAATTTTAGTACTCCTTTTGACTTTAAGTTTTGTAGGATATGCACAAATTCACAAGCCCGTAAAATGGAAAACATCCACCGTAAAAATATCAGAAAAAGAATACGATTTGGTGGCGGTTGCAACGATTGAAAGTAAATGGCATTTGTATTCTCAAATAGTTCCAGAGAATGGACCATTGCCTACCGTTTTTGCTTTTAAGGGGAATAAAAATTATTTAAAAAAAGGAAATACGAAAGAAGAAAAAGGGCATGAGGTTGATGACAAAATTTTCAACATGCGTATCAAATATTTTGATGAAAAAGCGACTTTTAAACAACGAATCCGATTAAGGACAAAAGAAAAATTTAAAATCGATGCAACTGTAGAGTTTATGGTATGTGATGATTCCAGTTGTTTGCCTCCAACAGAAGTTGATTTGGTGTTTACTATTAATTAAAAATTTAAAGTGCTTAAAAGAATGAAAAATATTCTATCCTTTCTAATATTTATTTGTGTTACAACTGTCGGTTTTTCACAAATGATTCCCCAACCCAAATGGACTACCTCTGTAGAGAAAATTTCAGAAAATGAATACAATTTGGTGAGTATTGCAACCTTAGAACCTGGATATCATTTGTATTCTCAAGATCTACCCGAAAATGGACCTAATCCAACTTCATTTATGTTTTTGGACAGCGATGCTTTTAAGCTTATTGGAAATTCTTTGGAAGGCAAGGGGACTACTGTAGATGACGAAGCGTTTGGCATGAGAATCAAATATTTTAGCAACAAGGCAGTTTTTAAACAACGTATTGAATTGTTTGAAAAAACAACAACTATAGAAGGTCTTGTAGAATATATGGTTTGTGATGACAGTCGCTGCTCACCACCGACAGAGGTAGATTTAATCTTTAAAATACCAGAACAAGTTACCAGTACAATTGAAGCATTTGATGGAAAAAAAGCAATTCATGATACAGTAGCAACGAAAAAAACACCAAGTCCAAAAAATGAATCGAATAAAAATCTTTTGACAATTTTTATCATTGCATTCTTTTCTGGTTTTGCGGCTTTGTTAACACCTTGTGTGTTTCCAATGATTCCAATGACGGTAAGTTTTTTTACAAAACAAAGTAAAAGCAAAGCAGCTGGAATTAGAAATGCAATTATATATGGACTTTCAATCATAGTTATTTACGTTGCATTGGGATGGTTGGTAAGTTGGATTTTTGGGCCAAGTGCATTAAATGCCTTGTCTACCAATGTTTGGTTCAATATTGTATTCTTCTTCTTACTCGTTATTTTTGCCGTTTCTTTTTTAGGTGCTTTTGAAATAATGTTGCCAAGTTCTTGGGGAACAAAGGTAGATTCGCAGGCAGATAGAGGAGGAGTTGTAGGTATTTTCTTTATGGCATTGGCCTTGGCAATCGTTTCTTTTTCTTGTACAGGACCTATTGTTGGAACTTTATTGGTAGAAGCAGCTGCAGGTGGAAATAAAATAGGTCCTATTGTTGGTATGCTAGGATTTTCACTGGCACTTGCAATTCCATTTACATTGTTTGCCGCTTTTCCGGGCTGGTTGAATTCATTGCCAAAATCTGGAGGCTGGTTGAATACAGTAAAAGTAGTCTTAGGATTTTTAGAATTGGCATTGGCATTTAAATTCTTGTCAAATGCAGATTTGGTGTTGCAATTGCATTGGTTAGAGCGTGAAGTCTTTTTAGCTATTTGGATAGCCATTTTTGGAGCCCTTTCTTTTTATCTTTTTGGAAAAATACAATTGCCACATGATTCTCCATTGAAGCATATTTCTGTTGGAAGGTTGTGTTTGGGATTGGTTACAATGTCATTTACCATTTATATGATTCCTGGATTGTGGGGAGCACCTTTGAATTTAATAAGTGCATTTCCACCAGCACAACATTATAGTGAGTCTCCATATGGAGTAGGTTTTACTAAAACAGGCGGAGCCATTGATCATGTTGAAATACCCGAAGGTGCACACTTGATGCCGCCTCACAACATTGTGGCTTTCGATGATTATGAGAAAGGATTGGCTTATGCAAAGAAAGTAAACAAACCCGTAATGATTGATTTTACCGGACATGCTTGTGTAAACTGTAGAAAAATGGAGCAAAATGTTTGGGCAAAGGATAAAATATTACCTTTTTTAAAGAAAGATGTAGTTTTAATTTCTTTGTATGTAGATGATAAGAGAAGGCTTCCCGAAGGAACAGAAATAGCATCTAAATTACGACCAGGAAAAAAATTGAAATACATTGGTCAAAAATGGAGCGAGTTTCAAACAATAAAATACGGTGCAAATGCACAACCTTTTTATGTTTTGATGGATCACAACGGAGAGAATTTAATTGATCCGGTTGCCTATACTCCAGATGTTGACGCTTATTATACTTGGTTAAAAGAAGGAATTAAGAACTTTAATAAATAAATATGAAAATAACTTGTATTGCAATTGTTGTTCTTGGCTTGTTCTCTTGCCAAAATGAAGTGCCTAAAGATTATGTGACTTTATCGGGTAAAATCATAAATAAAAATCGAAAACCATTGACAATCCGTGGTGGAGAAAAGGGAGGGATGAAAACGATCACCATTCAAGAAGATGGTACCTTTTCAGATACTTTAAAAATTACCAAAGGAAACAATCGTTTTCTTCGTTATGGAAGAGAGATGAGATGGGTTTATTTGAAAAATGGATTCGACTTGAAGATGACTTTTGATGCAAAAGATTTTGATGCAACGCTTGCTTATAAAGGAATTGGAGCTGAAGTTAATAATTATTTAGCGAAAATAGCAATGTTAAAAAATAGTATATACTATGACAAAGCTATTTTTGAAATGGAAGAAGCTAAGTTTGAAGTAAAAATAAAAGAGTTTGTTGGGAATTGCTTGACTTTACTAAAGTCTACAGAGAAAATAGAAGCTTCTTTTATTGCTGATCAACAAGAAAAAATAGAAGTTTTTTCAAAAAAGATGTTAAAAAATTATAAAGAAAAACTGTATCTGAGGACTGTTTTGGGAAAAGGAAAAAAATCCCCCAAGTTTGTGGATTTTGAAAATTATAACAAAGAAAAAACTTCTTTAGATGATTTGAAAGGAAAATATGTATATATAGATGTCTGGGCAACTTGGTGCGGGCCTTGCAAAGCAGAAATTCCGTTTTTAAAGAAAATAGAAGAAGAATATAGAGATAAAAACATTGAATTTGTAAGCCTTTCCGTTGATAAAGAAAAGGATCATGAAGCTTGGGTAAAGATGATTGAAGAGAAAGAATTAAAAGGAATTCAGCTGTTTGCAGACAAAGGTTGGAAATCTAGTTTCGTACAAGAGTACAAGATCAAAGGGATTCCTAGGTTTATTTTAATAGATCCAGAAGGAAACATTGTTTCTTCTAAGGCACCGAGACCATCTTCTGATGATTTGAAAATATTGTTTGACGAACTGAGTTTATAATCGGTTGAAAGAGAGAATGAATAATTGCATAACTTAGAATTACTAACTTTAATAATTAAATATTTATGAAAAAATTAATTTTGTTGACTACAATTGCACTTGGTCTATTTTCATGTCAAGAACAAGTACCTAAAGATTATGTTACCTTATCAGGGAAAATTGCAGATAAGAATTCTGAATATTTATTGGTTAGAAGTAGAAGGTTTCAGAAAAAAATTACTGTAAATGCAGATGGTACTTTTTCAGATACATTGAAAGTAAAAACAGGATATTTTTCACTTTATGACGGGAAAGAAAGTACTACGATTTATTTAAAAGATGGATTTGATTTAAAAATGACGCTCGATACTAAATTGTTTGATGAAACAGTTTCGTATTCTGGATTTGGAAAAGAGGGAAACAATTATTTGGCAAAATTAGCACTTTTAAAAGAAGAGGTACTTGATAACAAATCTTTGTTTTTGCTAGAAAAAGAGCAGTTTGAAGTAAAGATGGAATCGGTAAAAACAGGTTTTAAAAACCTGTTAAACAAAACTGAAAAAGTAGATTCTAGTTTTGTAGCTTACCAATTGGGAACGATCGACAAGTTAACAGCTAAAATTTCAAATACTTACGAAACCCAACGATACCTACTTACGGTTTTGGCAAAAGGAAAGGCAGCCCCTAAATTTGTAGATTTGGAAAATTTTAATGGAGGGAAAACTTCTTTAGATGATTTAAAAGGGAAATATGTATATATAGATGTTTGGGCAACTTGGTGTGGACCTTGTAAAGGTGAAATTCCGTTTTTGAAAAATATTGAAAAGGAATACCACGATAAAAATATTGAATTCGTAAGTTTATCAATAGATAGAGAAAAAGATCATGAAACTTGGAAAAAAATGGTTGTAGACAAAGAATTGTCGGGTATTCAGTTATTTGCATCAGCTGACCAGAAGAAGATTTTAAAAAACGACTATAAAATTACAGGTATTCCAAGGTTTATTTTAATTGACCCTGCTGGAAACATTGTTTCTGCCAAGGCGCCAAGACCTTCTTCAGCAAGTTTAAAAACGTTGTTTGATGAATTGAGTTTGTAAAAACCAAGGAGAATAGTTAGGATATAATAAAAAAGATACTTGGTAGGTTTGGAAGACACATTTCAACAGGAAATTTATCAAAGAAAAATCAAATACGAATGAAGGAATTGTCTGAATTGGAAATTTATTTCCAGAAATTTAGAAATAATATAGTAGGTACAAAGCAACGATTTGATTCGCCTTATGGTGAAAAAGAAATCATTTATGCAGATTGGACTGCAAGTGGACGTTTGTATCACCCTATAGAAGAAAAAATGTTGTGTGCTATTGGTCCATTTGTGGCCAATACACACACAGAAACATCTACTACAGGTTCTTCTATGACACATGCCTATCATATAGCCAGAAAACGTATCAAAGACCATGTAAAAGCAAATGTTGATGATGTATTGATCGTAACAGGTTCTGGTATGACAGGAGCGGTGAATAAGTTACAGCGTATTTTGGGATTGAAAGTTTCCGAAAACTTAAAAAAACATACAAAAATACCTGAAGAATTATGTCCCGTTGTATTTGTATCACATATGGAGCATCATTCCAATCAGACTTCGTGGTTAGAAACAATTGCAAAAGTAGAAGTAATTCCTTGTACTGAAGAAGGTCTGATTTGTTTAGATAGCTTTGAAGCTTTGTTAAAACAATATCAAAATACACCTATAAAAATTGCGTCAGTTACGGCTTGTTCCAATGTTACAGGAATTAAAACAGAATATCATAAAATTGCAAAATTAGTACACCAGTATAATGGTTTGTGTTTTGTAGATTTTGCGTGTTCGGCGCCTTATGTAGATATCGATATGCATCCAGAAGTAGCGGATGAATATTTAGATGCTATCTTTTTTTCTCCGCATAAATTTCTTGGAGGTCCAGGGACATCAGGGGTGTTGATTTTTAATAAAAAACTGTATAAGAATTTAGTGCCTGACAATCCTGGAGGAGGAACAGTTACGTATACAAATCCTTGGGGAGACCATGATTATATAGACGACATTGAAACTAGAGAAGACGGTGGAACTCCAGGTTTTTTACAAGCAATTAGAATTGCTTTTTCGATTCAATTGAAAGAAGAAATGGGCACTAAGAATATTCACGACCGTGAAGTCGAGATCAATGCCATTATTTTTGACAACCTATCAAAAATTGAAAATCTACATTTGTTAGCAAAAAGACATACAGATAGACTGGGGATTTTCTCTTTTTATATAGACGATGCGCATTACAATTTGATTGTAAAATTACTAAATGATCGTTTTGGAATACAGACAAGAGGAGGTTGTTCTTGCGCAGGAACCTATGGACACTTTTTGTTAAATGTAGATCAGTCAACTTCTAAAGGAATTGAAAAGAAAATATTAAAAGGGCAGTTGTTTGAACGTCCGGGTTGGATACGCATGTCAATTCATCCAACAAGCAGTACCGAAGAAGTATTGTTTATTTGTGAGGCTATAAAACAAGTATCGGAAAATCATGAGAAATGGGTAACCGATTATTCGTTTGACAGTTCAAGTAATGAGTTTATACATCTAGAGCCAAATAATTACGAGCGAAAATTGGTGACCGGTTGGTTTGAAGTATGATATAGAAAAATGTAGGAGGGAGGGCAATTGTGTTTTTAGGTTTATCCTAAGTTCCCTCCAATTCTGCTATAAATATTTGAAAAGGCGACAACTCTTTCTTCTCCAATTCGCATGCGTTTTGCTTTGTACACAATATCATATTTGCTTTGTCTCATGAACTCTTTGGCTATTAAATTATTGACTGGAAATACTATGTTTTCTTTGGTGTTGCGTCTAAATTTAAGCAATTCAGTAGCTGCTATTTTATTAGTTGCAACAAGTAATCCTTCTCCCAAAGTAGGGATGTAGTAACCTGTTACTTTTTTATTATGAAGATAAACAAAAGCATTTTTTAAATGTTCTTTTAAGAGTTTGGACCTGTTTTCTTTGGATACTTTTTGATCCATTTCAAGGATTTCATGTTCAAAAGAAATATTGAAAGGAAAAATGAATTTGTTATTGTAGTATTTTTTCTCGTTTTTAGGAACTTTATAAAAGAGGTATTCAGTATCTGTGATAAACCCAAGTTTTTCATAAACAAATGAGCCCAATTCTGTGGCAATCAAGTTGATTGTTTTACAGCTTTTTTCCTTCGCTTGTTCAATTAGTTTTTCTGTAATAATTTTTCCAAGCCCTTTATTTCTAAAATCAGGATGTACAATAATGTGTGCCAACCAAGCGGAATCTTCATAAATAATAGTAGTACCAATTCCGACAATTTGAGAATCCATTATTAATTTGATGGGAAAACAAAAATGGGATGTTGTATAGAATTCAAATTTTGGAAGCATATTTGGCCATCCTTCTGGTTGAAGTGGTTTTAGTAGTTCTATTTCATTGAATCCTATTTTTTGAATTTCCATGTTTTTAGTATAAAACCTCGTAATTTATGAATCCTGTTTTTTTGAGTTTTCTATTTCAAAGAAATCAAAAAATATTGAATTTTTTGTATAAAATAAGATGTTTATTTTAATTTCACTAGTGGAGTGAATTTTTCAATGTTTGTATTGAAAAGACGAAGGTTTTTTATGCTTCATGGCTTGCATTGAGTTCGTTGATTTGTTTTCATAGAAGGCGAAATCCAAAAGCACAAATAGAAGATTCCATTTGTGCTTTTGGGTTTATAAATATATTAGAGGAGATTAATTTTCTTTCAATCGATCTAGTAATAGGCTCTCTTCAACATAGTTGCGTTGTTCTTTATTTACAAGCTTTTCTAACAAGTCTAACGATGCAATATAGCTTACCAAGCTTCCATTAGACGAAATGAATTTTCCATCTTCTAAAACAGAAATTTTGCTATCATCAGCAACTTTCAAATGGGGGTAATCTACTTGTAAAGAGGCACCACCTGTTACATAAGTTACAATGTTTTTAGAAGTTGCAATGCCAGCTTCACCAACTAAAAAAGCGCCTGCACAATGACTGGCGATATAGTCTGTTGTTTTATTTTGTTCTTTTATAAAATGAACCAAGGTCTTGTCTGAGGTTTGCTCAGAAGGTGTATAGGAACTAGGAATTACCAAAACTTTTAAATCAGGTACGTTGTCAATTGTAAAATGAGGCAGTACATTGAGTCCATGTGCACTTTTGTAAACTTTATTTTCTTTGGCAATTAGAACAACGTTAAAAAGAGATTTCCCTTCTGGTGTAGTGTTGGCGAATACGTCTAAAGGAGCTACTACTTCATTGATAATTACATCTTCAAAAATTAAAATGCCAATAGTTGGTAGTTTTTTATCAATCTTTTTTTGCATAATTGTATTTGAATTATTAGCTATTGCAGGCAGGGTCTTTTGTTTAGAACAACCCAATAATAGTAAGGATGCTATATAAACTAGAATTAATTTTTTTGTGTTAATGAAGTGTTTGATTTTTTTGTGATTTGATGCTGAACGATTTATTTCTCTCATTTTTTTATACTTTATTTTAAAGTAAAATTAAGAGATTGTTCAAATGGAAATCTTAATTAAGATTAAGAAATATATTTATTTTCATAAATGGGTTTGATTCCTAAGTATTCATGTTTATTTTTTCTTAGCTCTTACTTTGCTGATAAATTCCGGAGTCATGCCTAACAAAGAAGCAATCATGTATTGTGGAACTCTTTGAGCAAATTCTGGGTTAGAGGAAATAAACGTATTGTAAAGTTCTTCTCCTGTAAGACTGAACATATATTCGATTCTTTTTTGAGAAGCGATATACGTTTTTTCCATAATAATTCTGAACAAACGCTCTACTTTCGGTAACTTCTGGCACAATTCTTCGAAAGCATCTTTGTGCAATTCTAGTAATTCTGTGTCTTCTGTAGCTTGGATATACAACTTACATGGGTTTTGGTTTATAAGACTTTCATAATCGGTAATCCACCAATTGTCTATTCCAAAATGTATAATTTGCTCATTCCCTTTAGAATTGATATAATACAAACGCAAACAGCCTTTTGTTATATAATATCTAGTGTTACAGGTATTTCCTTCTTTCAGCAAGTACTCTTTTTTCTTTATTTTTTTTGCTTGTAAATAAGTCCCAAATATTTCTATTTCTGCATCAGTAATATGAATATACCTTCTGATGTAATCGATTAAATTTGGATTCATTTTTTAACTATGTTTTAGTACTACTCTTGTAGATTGAAAAGAGTTTTTTTGCAACCATATTACAAAGTTAAACAAGTATTTTGATTCATAATAATAAGATTAAGGAATTTTAAATGTGTTTTATGGAGCTTAAATAAATCCAAACGATAAATAGTATTTGAAGTGGGATTCTGAACAACAAATACAACAGTCCGTTTCCATCATAAGTACCTTTTTGGTAGTTTATTTGTTCAATAGAAGCTTTTATATTTGAAGGGATTATAAGGATTAGAAATAGAATTAGCAACCAAGCTACAATGGGCCTCAACGGCACAATATGTAGTGCGATAGCTCCTATTATTTCTATAAAGGCAGTACCATAAATCAATTCTTTTTTGAAGGGGATAAAATCAGGAAGCATCATTGCCATTCCATCTGTAAACATAAAATGTCCCAATGCAGTAAAAAGAAACATGATAGATATGCCAATGCGAGCGGCAAGTGCCATTTCAACTTTTCCATAAATAATTTTTAGAATTCCTAATGAAATAAAGGAAGCGACAAGAAGTACAATAAGTGGTTTCATTTTTTTAGTGCAAATATCAGTATATGCAACAGTTCAAACAATGAACCCAAGTTAAGAAATTCGTTTTCGGATTCGACTGAGAGCTTGTGGTGTTACCCCAATATAAGAAGCAATATATTTTAGAGGTATTTCTTTGAGTAATTGTGGGCGTTCAGTGAATAAGTTCAAATATCTTTTTTCTGCTGTTTCATTTAAAAGGGATTTTTCGCGTTGTGATTTGATAAGAAATAGTTGCTCTGCGGTTATGCGGCCAATGGTATTTCCAATGTCGGTTTGCTTGTAAATATCTTGAAGATCTGTATGTGTGATGCTCCAAAGCGTCGTTTCTGTCAAGGTTTCAATTTGATAGCCGCAAGGGGTTTGGGTTAAAAAGGAATCGTAAGCACTTATAAATTGATTTTTAAAAGAAAATCCAAAGGTAACGTCGTTTTCTTCTTTAGGAATGAAAAGTCTTAGAGATCCTTTTTCTATAAAACTAAGCTGATTTTCTATAGCTCCGAGTTTTAAAAGTGTTGTCTTTTTTTTATAAGAATTTCTTTTAAGTTTAGAAGAGAATAGAAGCCAGTCTTTGTCGCTTATGTCTACAAGTTGTTCGAAATAGGTTTTTATAGAATGCATGGTAAAAAATTAATTCATTTTTTTAATAATTCCTTAGAATTTTGGTTTCGTAGTTTTTGCGATAATAATTGTATGAATTTCAGTCGTTCTATCCGATTTAAGATATTCTTTTTCAATAAGGTTGAGGATATGAAAAGAATTGACTTCTAGTTCGTTTTTTATTTTTTGAAGTTTGTGGTAGTAAAAATACATTCTGTCTCCGTTACTACCACTAATGTACCCTGAATTTATAGGAGACCCGACAACAAAACTTAAATAAATGATGCCTTCTTTACTAAGCAATTTTTGGCTATTGGCAATGAGGTTTTTACAATCAGATTCTGAGAGATAAGGAAGTGTAAATCCACAAATTATGGCATCAAATTTAGATTTTATTTTATGTATTTCTCTACAGTCCATTGTTTCAAAAGAAGCAGTAGGGTTGTTCTTTTTTGCCAATGAAATCATATTTTCAGAGATATCTATGGCGGTGATTTTAAAATTTGGATTGTGATGAATTAGCTGTTTGGTTATGTTTCCTGGGCCACATCCAATTTCTAAAATGTCAGCGTTGTATTTGGACAAAGAATTGCAAAAATCAGTATAGGTGTCGTTGTACAATTTTAAATCCATAAAATTGGCTTCATACAGCTGAGCTATTTTGTTCCAAGTTTGAAAGGTTTCTTTGTAACGATTCATTTTTTCTTTCTATAGGGTTTGGTAGCTTGTGTGAAATGATTCAGAATTACTGATTTTTTTTGTCAAGTGAAATTTACAATTTTTCTTTTAAAGGAGTCATACTGGCCTAAGTTTCCTGAAAAAATAGGATAGCATACAGCTCCGAAAATTAATGAAAAGGTTGTTATATACTCAATATTTATAAGTTTTGAACTTTCAGATCCAAAATCTTTGATCATGATTTTAAATAAAATAAAAGGAAGACCAATAATGATAAATTCAGTTAGATTGGCTACAAGTCGAATTCCTTTCGGTGCCAATTTGTATCCATAGACTAAATTGGAAGGGATGCTGTATTCATTGTTTTATTCTCTGTCTTAGTATGGAAGTACTATAATAAGTTTTTTGAAGGACTTATTGATTATTTAAGGCAGTTAATAAATCGGAAGAATAGGAATTGGTTCTTTGAAGGGCTAGTCTTTTGCTCGATTTTGTTACGCTTCTTTTCTTTGGAATTGTATCTAAAGAATGACAATTTTTTTTGTAGAATTTTTGAGCTCCAGTTTGCCCTCTGTTAGAAAGTTCTTCCCAGTCTTTACAGGCAAGATTTTGGTCGCCAAGGTGAAAATAGATGGCTGCTCTATTATACAAAGCGTCTATTTTTATAGGGTTTAAGTAATAACATTCCGTAAAGTTAAGAATAGAGTATACGTAGCCACCTTCGGAGTACGAACGTATGCCTTCAGAAAAATAATATTCAGACAGATTGAGTAGAAAAATATTTCCTCTGGCTGCTGGGTCGACAGTTCTGTAGGAGTCAGTGAAGAACTTTAGATTGAAACCCTCAAATAAAATGGATTTTGTGTTTTTTAACACAAAAGGAATTTCTAAAGTATCTAAACCTTTGAATTTTTTTAGGTTCCATATTTTGTAATTTTCTTCAAAGGTTTTTTTTATTAGATTTATTTTTAGGCTGTCTTTGGTAGTAGCGTCTTTGATGTGTGCATGTGTTTTTTTATTGCGAAGATCTAGAAGTAGCGTTCCTCTTAGGAAAAAGTTGCTATGCTTGTTTTTAAAAGCTTTATTGAGTTTTAGCGCCAAATTGGATTTTAATTGCGGAGTATAATACCTATTGGCGGTATGATGTTTGGACTTGTTGTTTTTGTATGTATTGAATGCAATTTCTTTTCGAATCAAATAAAGCCTCTTTAATTTGTCTTCTTTGTAACCTGGAAGATATTCTGATAGAATTAGCGTGTCATTTTGTGCTTTTTCTATGATAAACCCTCCTTTTTTTGAGGTTTTTAAGACTTTGTTTAGAAGTTTGTACTTGCTACATACTTTATGGCTTTGGTAGGTAGGCTCTGTGTTAGAGCACAGTTTGGTGCTTGAAATGCTGTAATCGAAATAGGAAGAATCTGTGAGATAACGATCTATGACTTTGCTACCATCTTTCATCTCTATTTTAAAGGTAACCCAATTTCCTTTGATTTCTTTCAATTGCGCAACAGTTATATGTGTAAGAAAGAAGAGTAAACAAAACAGGAGGGGTCGCCGCATTTTTATCATGTTATTAAAAATACAATTTTTATAGATACGATTTGTAAAAATAAATGACGGATTTTAGTAGCAGTTAATGAAGGTCGTTTTCATATTTGGTTTTGATAGAAGGTAGATTTAAACTACTGCTTGCATAGTTTGATAGACAAGCAGTAGTATCTTAAGCATAATTTTTAGGCAATCAAATACCAAAAGTCGAGTTGCATAGTACTTTCATCTGCCATCTCTAATAAAGGCATACAGATTGGGTTGTTGGTGTATCCAAAACAGATTTCTTTTGTTTTCCCAAGAGTTGTTCCGAATGTAACTTCAGAATAACGACCTTTCTCAATAGTACCAATAAAATGTGCTTGGGTGTTTTTAAAATTTTCGAGATATTCTTTTTCAATAGTTTCTGAAACTGTAAGTAGATTTTTAAAATCAGTTTCGTTTTTAAGAGAAAAAGTACCGTATTCAATACAAGAAAAATTTGCCGGAATTTTAAAGTTTTTTTTTTCAATATGATTGAAATTCATAGTAACAGAATCTTCCTGTACCATATCAAAAAATGTTTGTACAGCTTCATTGGAATGCATCGTTTTTTCTAATTGTTTTAGCGACTCCATGTTTTCGGCAAAAAGCACATTGGCATATTCGTTATTGAAATTACGTACCAAACAATGTGAAACAATTCCCTTTTGTGTTGCTAAAAAGGAAGATTCAAATTGAAGAACAGCAGTTAACAAAGCGTCGTCTGTTACATTTTCTTTTTTCTTAAATGAAGTGAATTCCATTACTCCGACTGTATTGTTACTTAGTTTGATCATTTTATTTTGCTTTTAATATTAATTAAGTAACAAAAATAAATGGGAGTGATGACAGCCTTATGTCAAGGGTGTGAAATAAGTTTTTATAGAATTTCCTTTGGAATAATTTTTCTTGCCCAAGTTTTTAGACGTTTGTAATTATCTACTTCGGCATCGGGATTGTATTCTAAGGTAGTTTCCCAAGAATTTTCCGGATTAAACTCTTTTTCCATGCCTTCTAAAACACTACTTGCAATTTTTTTAGAATGCATGATAACGATACATTCTGTGTTTAAGTTTGCACTTCTAGGATCTAAATTAAAAGTTCCTATAACGGTTATTTTTCCGTCGACAATCATGGATTTTGCATGCAAGCCAAAAATTGGTTTGTGTGCTAGCTTTTCTTGCAATTCACCCGTCATAATTTTAACGCGCTCTGCAGCATCTGGTCGAAATTCAAAGATTCGTATTCCCGTTTTCAATAATTTTTTTCTGTTAGATTGGTAACCACTAAAAGCTTCTAAATTGTCTGTGGATGCCAAGCTATTGGTAAGAATTCGAATTTTTACACCACGCTGAATGGCTTCGTGAAATAAATTTTCACTGAGCTCAGAAGTAATCAAATAAGGAGATTGGATGTCTATAGTTGTTTTTGCATTTTTTACCAAGTCAATAAGTGCAGTTGTGGATTTGCCACCACCTCCTAAACCATTTGTTCCGTCATTTTTACCAGGGTCGTCCGAAATAAAAGAAATGTCATCCGCCCAAACCAAATTTCCTGGCTTTTTGATTGCATCGAATTTTGCAGGTAAATTTTCAATTCTGGTTCTTATTTGTGGCCAAAAATTTGTGGGGTTACAGGCATATTCATGCAATCTGTTAAATTTGTTTTTGGTGTTTGTATGTGTCGGTTTATCTTTGATTACTTTTGAAACTTCTACACTCAAATTGCTGTTCCAAAATTTAGTGAAGGAGTTCTTTACTTTACTCGTTTCTTTTCCTAATAAAAGCACATCTCTGTCTCTGAAATTATATTCATGGTCGTAATCAAAATATTCATCAGCAATATTGCGTCCTCCGGTAATTACAACTTTATCATCTACAATAAATGTCTTGTTGTGCATTCGTTGATTGGCTGCTCTAAAGTCTGTTGTGAATTTCTTGACTTTACTAAAAATACTTTTCCCCAAGTTTACGCCTGGGTTGTATATTTTTACCGTAATGTTTTTGTGTGAATCAAAAGTGAGTATATCTTGTATATCGGCATCCACCATAATATCATCGACAATAATTCTGACTTTAACACCTCTGTCTGCTGCTCTTACCAAATAATCACAAGCGATAAGACCTATATTGTCTGTTGAGAAAATAAAGTATTGAATGTCTATGGTTTTTTCGGCATATTCTGTTAACCAAGCTCTAGCTACCATAGAACCACTGCCATCTTCTAGAACAAAAACACCTGTTTTATCTTGCATAATGGGAGCAAAGTCTTCTAATTCTTTGGAGAGTGATGTGCTCTCATTTCTGTGAATATTTGCACAAAAATCTGTTTCTATATTGGTTTTTTTATCTTTTTCTTTCGAACAAGATAGGAATCCAATTAAAGCAAACAAGTAATAAATTTTTGTGTTGAAAATTGATTTGTTTCGTTTTTTCATTTTGGAAAATCGACTATAGGATCGGGAGGATAATGTGGTTTTATATTTGTGTTTTTTAGGATAGGACTAAAGTAGGTATTATTTTTATAGCGTATGGTGACAGCCGTTTCTAACAAAAAAAATGCCAACAGAAGTGTTGGCATTTTTTTATTGGAAATAAATTTCCTTTTAAGCAAGCATTTTATCTAGTTGAGTTCTTAGCTGAGCTTCAGGAACAATACCTGTCGATCGGTCTACTACTTTGTCATTTTTGATAAAAAAGAGTGCA
>Ga0105356_10000341_pt1 | contig 43015 bp, 42 predicted proteins | sample GOMGulsemesocosm_3_FD_83502 | JGI IMG/M metagenome (GOLD analysis project Ga0105356, IMG submission 83502) | Methane-oxidizing microbial communities from mesocosms in the Gulf of Mexico - GOM9D Gulf of Mexico | ecosystem: Environmental > Aquatic > Marine > Cold seeps | place: Gulf of Mexico...
TGTTTTACCAGTTCCGGTTTGAGCAAATGCTTTTAAATCTTGTGTAGATGCAATAACTTGTGGTATTGCTTTTTCTTGAATTACTGTAGGATTTTCATATCCTAAATCTGTTAGAGCTTTATTGATTTCTTCTTTAAGCCCTAATTCTAAAAATGTTGCCATTCTGTGAATTTTTAGTGAATTCGCAGACGCCAGTATCTGTAAACTCGGTTTATATTTTTCGCTATCATCAATACTTAATAACTGGGTACTAATAATTTACGTTTTTAATCATCTTGAAATTAAAAACGTGCAAATGTACATTAAATTTAATGAATCGAACTATAAATTATTGTTTTTGTAGGTGCTTAAGTTGCTTGAATACTTTAGGACTATTGATTGCTACATAACCGTTTACTATTGTTCCTTTTTTATTGATAAGAAGTGTTCTAGGTAATTTACTCGTTAAAAAGGCATTAGCTTTACTGTTGCTCTCAATATAGTATTGCGTCTTAATATCTATTCCTTTGATGTGCTTGTTATTTTTTTTATTAATTTTTACACCAATAAAATTTAAGTCAGGAAATTTTCGTTGTAATAAATTGATTCTAGAGGATAAATAGTCTTTACTGATGTGTTTTGGATTCCAAAAATAAACAACACTATTTCTCTTTTTGATTAGTTTTGTTATGTTGTGTTTTGTCTTGTTGTAATCAAACAATTCAAAGTCCATCATTGGTTCACCACCATGTAAATTATTTACATCATTGATTAAACGCTGTATCGATTTTTTATCGTCAATATTAGAACTGAGCTGAAAATAGGTGTGAAATGCTTTTTTATTGATGCCGCATGTAGATTTGGCTAAGAAATCATTCAAAACCATTCTGCGTAGAAGGGTGTTTCTTAATTTTTCTTCTTTAATGTTTTCGCTAACAGTGTTTAATAACGGAATGATAAATTGGTTAGATTTTAGAGTCGCATTGTTACTGTACACATTGTTATACAATCTATTTACCACATATTCACTATATGCACTTAAGTACATTAGCGAATCTTTATTCATATTGATATGTTTTCTATAGTTATAAAATAGACTATCTGTTTTAGGGAAATTATCAGTTTTATGAGATCTTCTATAGACTTCAGGGTAATTTTCGAACCTTTGATATAATGGATATTTCGAAACAATGTCTAAGATTACTGCATAATTTTCTGGTAGGTCAGAGTTTATTGATTTAAAATCGTCAATCTTTTTTTGTCTTACCAATAACATTGAATCCATTTTTTCTTTAAATTCACTAGACTCTAAGAAATAGTAAGCGTAAATATCATGACTTTTAGATTCTCTCTCACTTTCTAAAAAACAGTCAATTAAAATATTGTTCTTTTCAGCACCCTTACCGCTAAAAACTAAAGTTTCATCAAAATCCCATGTATTTAAACGAATTAAAATACTGTCTTGTGGTTCTATATATACATGTTGATATTCTGGGCCGTGTTTAAAATAATAGAAACCTTCTTTTAAATCTTTGTATTTACCTAAAAATGTGCCATGATTGTCTAAGACTAAACTGTCAATTATTTCTTCTTGCTGATACAATAAGACATAGTCTGCTTTTGGATTGATAATCTTACCTCCAAAATACGTAGCGTTCTCTTTTACACTAGTAGTAGTACAACCAACTAGAAAAAGAAAAAGAAAAACAACAACAGGGACTATTTGTTTATAAATACAATTCATTCGATACTGATAATTCGTCTACAAAAATACGATTTCAATTGGCAAAATCGTGTTAATTAGGTGTTAAAGTATTTACAATGATACTTAATATTCGCTTGAAATTAACACTAATATTTTAAAAATATTTAAACACTTGTGAATCAAAGTTTTTAATTTGGCAATTGAACGACTATTTTAAGTTTTAAAAAAGGAGTTTCTATAGTTAAATTTTATATTTTTGCAAAAATTTTAAATTCAATAAAATGCTTTCAGTTTCTAATTTATCTGTACAATTTGGTAAACGAGTTTTGTTTGACGATGTAAATACCAAATTTATGCATGGTAACTGTTACGGTATTATTGGTGCCAACGGTGCTGGTAAATCTACTTTTTTAAAAATCATTTCGGGTAAACAAGATCCAACTTCTGGACATGTGCATTTAGAAGCAGGTAAAAGAATGTCTGTATTATCACAAGATCACTTTGCCTTTGATGAAATACCTGTTTTAGAAACTGTAATTATGGGGAACAAAGAATTGTCTGCCATAAAAAAAGAAATGGATGCTTTATATGCCGATTATACTGATGAAAATGCTGAGAAAATTGGTGAGCTTCAGGTGTCTTTTGAAGAAATGAATGGATGGAATGCCGATTCTGATGCGGCTTCAATGTTGTCTAATTTAGGAATTAAAGAAGATTTGCATTACACATTAATGAAAGATTTAGATGGTAAGCAAAAAGTACGTGTTTTATTAGCGCAAGCTATATTCGGAAATCCAGATGTGTTGATTATGGATGAGCCGACCAATGATTTAGATTTTGAAACAATCTCTTGGTTGGAAAACTTCTTAGCCAATTATGACAATACTGTAATTGTGGTATCGCATGACCGTCACTTTTTAGATTCTGTTTGTACGCATATATCCGATATCGACTTTGGTAAAATCAACCATTTTTCTGGAAATTACACATTTTGGTATGAATCAAGCCAATTGGCAGCTAAGCAAAGAGCACAAGCAAATAAAAAATCTGAAGATAAGAAGAAAGAATTAGAAGAGTTTATTCGTCGTTTTTCTGCAAATATGGCCAAGTCTAAACAGGCAACCAGTCGTAAAAAAATGATTGAGAAGCTAAATGTTGACGATATCAAGCCTTCTAGTAGACGTTATCCGGCAATTATTTTTAAAAGTGAAAGAGAAGCAGGAGATCAAATCTTAAATGTAGAAGGTTTGGCTATAAAGTTTGAAGGTGAATATTTATTTAATGACATTCATATCAATTTAAATAAAGGAGATAAAGTCGCTATCATTTCTAAAAATTCAAGAGCTATTACTGCTTTTTACCAAGTAATAAATGGAAATGAAAAAGCAGATGCTGGAGAATATAATTGGGGAGTAACCACAAACCAATCTTATTTGCCACTTGAAAATGCTGGATTTTTCCAGAATCCAGAACTAGATTTGGTAGATTGGTTACGTCAATACGCTAAAACAGAAGAAGAAAGAGAAGAGGTTTTTATTAGAGGTTTTTTAGGGAAAATGATTTTTAGTGGAGAAGAAGCATTGAAAAAATGTAATGTATTATCTGGGGGAGAGAAAGTACGTTGTATGTTGTCTAGAATGATGATGACTAGAGCAAATATTTTACAATTAGATGAGCCTACAAATCATTTAGACTTAGAATCTATTCAGGCATTGAACAACTCTTTAATCAACTTTAAAGGAACCATATTGTTTTCTACGCATGATCATGAGTTTGCACAAACAGTTGCAAATAGAATTATTGAAATTACACCAAAAGGAGCTATAGATAGATATTCAACTTTTGATGATTATCTAAATGATCCAAAAATTAAAGAATTACGAAATAAAATGTATTCATAACCATAAAAAAAGGAAGCTAATTAGCTTCCTTTTTTTATGCAGAAATTTCTCCTTTTATAAATTGATTTATTTCCCACTGATTAGCCAACGGCTCTTTTGTTCTTGGGTGTAAGCAAGAATATGGAAAGGGTCCATACTCTGGGGTTATTGCTATACTAGATTTATTTATTTTTTTTGCATTTTGAATCATCAACCTCCACCAATCTAAAAATTGATTGAGTTCAGTTTTATAAGTATCAACTCTTGGATCTATTACTTGAGCAGATTGACTTGAGCCAACTCTTGCATGAATATGATATGTATGCTCAATGGCTTTTTTGACGGCAGTTGATTGATTTTCTAGCATAGATTCTGCGACACAACACCAATGAGAAAAATCTGAAGTGAGTTTTAAAAAAGGCAACTCATTTAGAAAAGTGAGACAAATATGGGCGGCAAAAGAAAACCGTGAACGATGGGTTTCATGAGAAATAAGTACTTTGGTTTCTTCTTCAATACGATGAGCTAGTTCTAGTAATTCTAGATTTTCTGAGAAAGAAAAGAAATCGAGACCAGTATGAGAGTTTATAAATAAAGGTTCAGTTTCTACTAAATCATATAATCGTCTTTTGTACTGTTCTTTATGTTTATTGAAATTTGTCTCTTTAGTCTCCCAATGCTGAGCTATAAATTTCAAATCATATTCTTTAACTAATTTAAGAATCGTTTCTTTTTCTCTTTTATCAAAGGGGATTCCTATCTCTACACCGTCATAATTGTTGTCTTTTACCAAAAACAAAAACTTATTCCAAGGTAAATATTCACTTCCCCAACGTGGGTAAAAAAATGAAAGTTGCATAGGTTATTTATTTCTAATTTTTCGTTCACCTGTATGATCTATACCCATTTTTCTTTCTAGCTCAATCATTTTTTTTGGTCTAAAGTTTAATATCAATGCTCTTCGTTGACTTTGTGTAGCGTTTCCTTTGCTATAATGAAATGTAAAACCATCATGAAATGTACAGCCTCCAGGTTTTAAAGGCACTGCAACAGCGTTGCTAGTATCAGTTATACAAAACAAAGCACCTTTATTGGGTAGTGATTGATGTACAATGATTTCTTGGTTTTTTTCTTTTGGAATAAACCACATACAACCGTTTTCTTCAAAGACATCATCTAGAGCAATCCAACAACTTGCAGCTCTTTTATCGGGCATTTCAATCCAATATGCTGCATCTTGATGCCAAGGTGTTTCTGTATTTGTATTTGGAGCTTTATTTATGAGCATATCAAAATCTAATTCCATATCATCTCCTAAAACATCCTTTACCCAATTTATTGCTAAAGAATACGTGAAACTTTTTAATAAACAGGGCTCTACTAAGCTTGGCCGCATAATTTGTGTGATTTTTTCAATTGCCTCTGGATTGTTTTTGCCAGATAAATCACTTCTTAAACCTGAGGTCCTCTTTTTGTCACTTAAAAGCGAATTGTATATAATTGTCATTTTTTGGACTTCTTCAATAGAAATAAAAGCTTCATTTTTCGCAAACCCTTTTTTTGTAAAATCGTATTTCATGTGATTACTATTTTAATTAAACAACTAATGCAAATAAAAGTCAAACATTTGAAAAAATCTTCTAATTTTGTAAGACCCTACAATTTTAAACATTTGTATTGATGCATAAGAACAATAAAAGAGAGGTTTACAAATTATCAACTTTAGGGGTTCCTAGATGTAGTGATTTTGGACATTATCAATACAATACGGTTGAGCCAGAATTAACAAATCATTTTCATGAAGATGTATTAGAAATCTGTTTTTGTATTAAAGGGGAGCAATATTACCAAGTAGAACATGAATTGTACAAACTAAGAGGGAATGATATTTTAATCATACCACCAAATACTATTCATAGTACAGGTTTATATCCTGAAGATATTGGAGAATTGTATTGGCTTCAAATTTCGTTAGATATTAATAAAGGTTCATTGTGTAATTTATCTTTTGATCAATCGAATTATTTACTTCAAAATTTATTACTAAAAGAAAAATTAGTTTTTAAAGGGAATTCTTTGGTGAAAAATAAGTTAAAAGAAATTGAATTAAAGTTGGGTAATCCAGCTTCAATTTTGAACCAGATAACCATAAATCACCAAATAATAGCACTGTTACTTTTAACATTAAAATTGGCTAAAAAAGAACAATCGTCAAATAGATCCCATAGAAAAGAATTGATAGATGCTTTTATAGAAAAAAATAAAGAACGTTCTATTTATGTTGATGAACTTGCAAGTCTACTAAGTTTATCCACAGCATATTTCAAAACATGGTTTAAAGAGCATGTCGGAATTTCACCAAAAAACTACATCAATCGAAAAAAAATTGCACAAGCAAAAATTGATTTAAAGCTGACAAAAAACGTTACTAATGTTGCCTATAATCTAGGTTTTGGTTCTTCGCAATACTTTGCAACTATTTTTAAGAAATACACAGGAATGTCTCCAAGCATGTTTATAAAATCTTAATTCCGTTGTAGCGGGCTAATGATTTTTACATCACTAAAAGAGATGGCACCACGAACAACACCGTCAATTGAGTTTTTTAAAGCTTCTATTAGTTGCATTTTTAATTGAGACTTGTGATATAGTAAACTTATCTCTCTTGCTGGTGGAGGTGTTTTAAATTCTCTTAAAAACTCTTGATCTTTTTCATTTAAATCTAAAGTTTGCAAATACGGAATCAATGTCATGCCTAATCCTTCTTTAGAAAGCTTGATCAACGTGTCAAAACTTCCACTTTGTAATTGAAAACTTCTGTTAGAATCACTTCTGTAGCTTCTGCACAAGTTTAGCACACTATCTTTGAAACAATGTCCATCTTCTAATAATAGAATGTCGTCAACTTCTAATTCGTTAACATCAATGTTTTTATTATTAAATAAGCGATGTCCTTTGGGAATTAAACCTACAAAAGGCTCGTAATACAGTGGGCGTTCTTTTATTGCCTCATTTTCAAGTGGAGTAGCAGCAATGGCAGCATCAATGTGCCCGTCAGTTAACTTACGTATGATTTCTTCTGTAGTTAGTTCTTCAATAATCAATTTTACTTTGGGATACTTCTTTGTGAAGTTTAATAAAAACATTGGCAACAATGTTGGCATAACGGTTGGAATGATTCCCAATTTAAATTCACCGCCAATATATCCTTTTTGTTGGTGAACAATGTCTGTAATCCTGTTGCTTTCATCAACAATGATCTTAGCTTGTTCAACTATTTTTTTTCCTATTTCTGTTAATTCGATCGGTTTTGTTGATCGGTTAAATATTTTAGCACTTAATTCATCTTCTAATTTTTGAATTTGCATACTCAATGTTGGTTGAGTTACAAAACTGTGTTCTGCAGCTATGGTGAAATTTTGGTATTCTGCTACAGATAAAACATATTTTAATTGTGTAATTGTCATTGCATCAATATTTTTGATAAAGATATTAAAACTATCAATTATGTTTATAGTTTTTTGGAGAAATGTTCAATTATTTTTGTGGTATCGAAATTAATAACATTAAAATCAACTGCATTATGAATAAAACAATATTAGGTTTAGATAAAATAAAAACAAAAGAATTAGTTATAGAGCTAAATACTTTATTGGCAAATTTTCAAGTGTATTACCAAAGTTTAAGAGGGTTGCATTGGAATATTAAGGGGGAAAATTTCTTTGAACTGCATGTGAAATTCGAAGAGTTCTATACAGACACACAAGAAAAAGTAGATATCATTGCTGAACGTATTTTAACGCTACAAGGAAAACCATTACATACATTTAGTGATTATATAGAGATTGCAACCGTGCCTGTTGCGAATAACATTTCTAAAGATATTGAAGCTGTTGCTGTAGTTATAGAATCTTTATCGGCACTTTTAAAAATAGAAAGAACTATTTTAAACCTTTCTGATAATGCAAGTGACGAAGGAACAAATTCTTTAATGAGTGATTTTATCTCTGAGCAGGAAAAAACATTGTGGATGATGAATGCTTGGTTGGCATAGTAATTCATAACATAAAAAAAGGAGCGATAATTATCGCTCCTTTTTTTATGTTATGAATTACATTAACTCCAGAATTCTCTTTTCTTGTTTAGTTCTTCTTCTTGTCTCGCATATTCTTTTGTAGATATTACCTTTAAGAAAGAAGGATGTTGCTCAATGGCAAATTCAATTTTAGTTACAATATCTGCAACAGATTCATTATCGTAATCAATATCTAAAGGCTCTTTAATGACCATAGATTGCAATACGTTTCTTTTTTTTATGGTCAGTCCTTTTTTGTCAAAAGAACGTCTAAAACCATCAATAACTACAGGGACAACAACTGGTTTGTAGGTTTTGATAATATGAGCTGTTCCTCTTCTGATAGGTTTAAATGGAGTTGTGGTTCCTTGAGGGAAAGTAATTACCCATCCATCGTCTAATGCTTTTCCAATATTAGAAATATCAGAATTTTTTACTTGCCTGTTTACATTTTTTCCATTGCTTCTCCAAGTTCTTTCTATAGAGATTGATCCTGCGTAAGCAAAAATTTTGGGTAATAAACCAGAACGCATAGTTTCTCCGGCAGCAACGTAATAAAGATTTAATTTGGGTTGCCATATATAACCAATATTATCAATATTATTATCTCTTCCTTTTAAGGAAGCATTAAAAACATGAAACATGGCTGTTACATCTGCAAAATATGTTTGGTGGTTAGAAATAAACAAGACATTGTTGTGCGGTAAATTTCTAATGATTTCTGAGCCTTCAATCTGTAAATTATTGAATCGTCTATACCTACCATGAGAAACGGTAGCGAAGATTCTAATAATCCATTTTTTCACAAAAAGGATATGACCAAAAGGGTTTCTTTTGAATAAAGGCATTATAAATTAGGTAGTTTAGTTGTTATTAGTCGTTTGCGAAAGTACGAAAGAATCTCCTAAAAGGCTATTTTAATAATTCTTTAATTTCGTTAAGAATCATGGCTGTTGCACCCCAAACAACGTAATTGTTTAATTTAAAGCAAGGTACATCAATATTTTTAGCATAAGAGGTACTTATGTTAATTGATGAAATATTACTATCGTCAAGTAAATCTTTTAGTAATACATCAAAAGTATGATCTACTTCGTGATTGATATCTAAAATTGGTTTTTGGTTTGAATACCCAATAAAAGGTGTAGCTAGAAAATTACTTGGAGGAATATATACATCTGTAATTTCTCTAATAACTGATATCTTCTCTTTTTTAATTCCTACTTCTTCAAATGTTTCTCTTAATGCTGTTTCTTCCAAATTATTATCGGAAACTTCAATCTTTCCTCCAGGGAAGCTTATTTGTGCAGAATGTGTTCCTTTATAGCTAGCTCTTTGTGTTAGTAAAAAACAAGTGTTGTTCTCAGAGTTTGGGTAAAACAATGCCAATACAGCAGCTTTTTTAGGATTACTAGCAGCAATTTTTTCAGAGTTGTAACGTAAACGGATCTCTGGAGCCAATCTGAAATGAGCTTCCAAACCACCTAAACGTGCTTGTTTTAAATGATCAACTTTCGATAAGAAGAGATTAAAGTTCATTATGAATTATGGTTTTCTTTAAAAAACCTGCCAAAACCAAGTCTACGCAGCATTTTCTTTTCAAAATTCCAGAAAAATTGAAATTGACCAAAAACCCATCCGTTTAGTACAATTAAAACTTGGTAAAATGGAAAAATAAGCAATATTCGTAAAGGTCTATAAATCCAAGGATTGGTTGCCTCTTGTGATAAACCAACAATATTTAAAATAGGTTTAGCGATTAGCAAAGAAGTGTACCCTGTTATAGAGAACACAAAAAGTATAATTACTACTTGCCAATTAGAAGTTAATCCCCAACGAAGTTTTAGTTTTTCCATTTTATCTTTAAAAAAAGCAAAAGTACAATTAGATTCTAATTTTAAGAAATTTAGCTCTAGAGAAATTTGTAAAAAAACGAATTAAAATCGTTCGTTATTTTTGATTTTTATTTACCTTTCAAACCTATTTAATTATAACGATATTTAATGAAGAAACTAGCATTACATTGGAAAATTTTATTAGGAATGGTATTAGGAGTTGTTTTTGCTCTAATCATGACCAATTTTGATTTTGGTAAGAGTTTTATAAAAGATTGGATCAAACCATTTGGAACCATCTTTATCAATTCTCTAAAATTGATCGCAATCCCACTTATTTTGGCAGCACTTATTAAAGGTGTTTCTGATTTGAAAGACATTTCTAAATTGTCTAAAATGGGAGGGAGAACAATTGGAATCTATATTGTTACAACTGTTATTGCTGTATCAATAGGATTGGTTCTTGTAAATATTGTAAATCCTGGGAAGTCAATTACAGAGGATACAAGGAAAGAAATGGTTGATAGTTATAGTACAAATACAACAAAATATAAAGATGAAGCCGCTAAACAACAACAAAATGGGCCATTACAGGCGTTGGTTGATTTAGTTCCTGAAAACATTTTTGCAGCAGCTACAAGTAATAGAAACATGTTACAAGTTATCTTTTTCGCTGTATTCTTTGGTATTGGTCTGATTTTAATTCCAGAAGAAAAAGGAGAAACCGTAAAGAAATTTTTTGATGGATTTAATGAAGTCATTCTAAAAATGGTTGACTTAATTATGTTGGCAGCTCCGTATGGCGTATTTGCTTTATTAGCAGCTTTAGTAGTAGAATCACCGAGTCTTGATTTATTCAAAGCTCTTGGTTGGTATGCATTAACAGTTGTTGGAGGGTTGATACTAATGATTGTAATTTATAATATTCTGGTATTGGTTTTTACAAAGAAATCTCCAAAATTTTTCATGAATGCAATAGCACCAGCTCAGCTATTGGCTTTTTCTACTAGTTCTAGTGCGGCTACACTTCCTGTAACCATGGAAAGAGTAACTGAGCATATTGGTGTAGATGAGGAAGTAGCAAGTTTTGTACTGCCAATTGGTGCAACTATTAATATGGATGGAACAAGTTTGTATCAAGCAGTCGCAGCAGTTTTTATTGCGCAAGCTTTTGGTATGGATTTAACTTTTGGTACGCAATTAGGAATTATTGCAACAGCAACGTTGGCTTCTATTGGGAGTGCAGCAGTTCCTGGTGCAGGGATGGTAATGCTGGTTGGAGTTTTAGGCTATGCAGGTATTCCTGAAGCAGGTTTGGCATTAATTTTTGCTGTGGATAGACCCTTAGATATGTGTAGAACTGTTGTCAATGTTACTGGAGATGCTGCGGTGTCTATGTTGGTGGCAAAATCGGTAGATAAATTAGGCGAGCCACATGTACATAACTGGGATGACGATTATCATCCAGAAAAAATAAAATAGAATTGAGGAACTCAAACAAAATATGAATTCTATTGATTAATAGTGGAAAAAAATAGATTTCAAAAACGATGTAATGAGTAAAATCTTAAAAATAGATAAACCATTGGTTTCTGTAAATTGGTTGTTTCAAAATATTGAAGCAACCAATTTAATCGTTTTAAACGGTACATTAGCTAAGGTAACGGTAAAAGAAATGATTCATAATTCCGTGAATCAGCGCATTCCGAACTCACGTTTTTTTGATATAAAAAACGTGTTTTCAATTCAAGATGCCAAGTTTCCGAATACTCGGTTAGAACCAGAAGATTTTCAGGCTAAAGCTAGAGAATTAGGAATTAACAATGATAGTTGTATTGTGGTGTATGATGAATATGGAATATATTCTTCTGCTCGTGTTTGGTGGCTGTTTAAGACAATGGGTTTTCATAATGTAGCTGTTTTAGATGGTGGGTTTCCTGCTTGGAAAGAGGCCGGTTATTCTATTATAGAAAAACAAGAAAATCATTTTAAAAACGGTGACTTCAGAGTAAGCTACGATGCATCATTATTGATAGATTCTGATGCCGTTTTAAATTCGTTAAACGATTCTACAAAGCTAATTTTAGATGCCAGATCTTCGGGTAGGTTTATGTCAACACAGCCAGAACCAAGAGCAGAAATAAGAAGTGGTCACATTCCAAATTCTAAAAGCTTGCCATATTCTAGTTTATTAAATGGGGCAAAATTAAAATCAAGAAAAGAATTACAAAAGCTTTTTAAAGAATTGAATAAAGAACAAAAAGGAATGATCTTTTCTTGTGGATCAGGAATTACAGCATGTGTATTGGCTTTAGGAGCAACAGTTACAGGTTGCAATAACATAGCTGTTTATGATGGTTCTTGGACAGAATGGGGGAGTGAGCAGAATTTGCCTATTGGGAAATGTTCTTGATTTTTTTATTTATATAGCAGATTTATATGATTGCTTTGCATCACAAATAACTTGTAGATAGAAATTATCTTTATGTTGACACATTTTGCCTATTCGTTTACTTTTTAATTTTGCACCTCGTATTTATAGTAGATTTATCACATAACTATTGATAAATAGACATTATTATGAGATTTTTTAATACAATTCTACTCTTCCTTTTCGTTACTTTTTATGCTTCTGCGCAATTACATCATTTAAATAAAAATAAAATTGAAGCCATTGACAAATTATTCCATAAATGGGACAATCCAAATACACCTGGTGCAGCCATCGGAATCATTCAAAACGGAAAAATGCTCTACTCTAAAGGGTATGGAATGGCAACTTTAGAGCATAATGTTCCTAATACATCGCACACGGCATTCAGTATAGCATCGAATTCAAAGCAGTTTACAGCAGCCTGTATTGTTTTATTGTCCCAACAAGGGAAATTAGACTTAAACCAATCCCTGTATTCTATTTATCCAGATTTTCCTGAATATGCAAAAACCATTAGTATTAAAAACCTTTTGAATCATACAAGCGGTATGAGGGATTATGCGCAAATCACTTATTTAAGCGGCGCCCGACCAAATGATTATTTTAATGATGATGATATCATGAAATGGGTAAAAGACCAAAAAGAGTTAAACTTCCCTACAGGTGAAAAATATCTATACTGTAATTCTGGATACTGGTTATTGGGACAAATTGTTAAAAAAATTTCTGGTATGGGCTTAAATGATTTCGCCCGAAAAGAATTATTTGAGCCACTTAGAATGAATAATACCTATTTCTTTGACGATAACTCTATGCTTATAAAACACAGAGCATCAGGTTATATACCATCACGTTCTGGAACTTTCTTTAATCTTTTATCAACTAGAGAAAACGTAGGAGATGGGGGTGGTTATACTACTGTTGAAGATATGAAGAAATGGGATGATGAATTTTATGAACAAAAAGTATTGAACGCTTCTTTTTGGAAATTAATGACTACTCGAGGTGTTTTAAACAATGGCGAAACTATTACATATGCAAGTGGTCTTGAATTGAAAGAATATAAAGGTTTAAAAACCATAGATCATGGAGGGAGAGCGCCAGGATATTGGTCTAATATCCTTCGGTTTCCTGAACAAAAACTTACTGTTATTGTATTTACAAATAGAGAAGACGCCAATGCCACTCCTTTAGGGTATCGTATTGCAGATCTTTTCCTTAAAAATAAATTTGTATATCAAGTGAAAAAAAATGAAACTAAAAGGAATATAAGATTCATAAAATTGACAAATAAAACCCTCAGGAGATACGAAGCTTCTTATTGGAATGCTGAAGATAAGAAATCAAGAAAAGTGTTCTTTAAGAATGATACTTTAATGTTTGTACGTGGGCCAGGAAGTATTCATCCTTTAGTACCCATTTCTAAAAATGAGTTTAAAGTACTGGGAACGCCTCCTTTTATTAAGGCCTTCGTAACTTTTAGAAAAACAAACTTGAACTTCCAATTGAAAACCGCTATCAATGGTGAAATAAGTGCTCCTTTTAGGATATACACTCCAAAAGAGTATACAACCAAAGATTTAGAATCTTTTTTGGGTAGGTATTATAGTGACGAAATTGATGCTTATTATGAGTTTAAAATGGAAGGAGATAAAATTATATTGTTAATCAATGGTAGAAAGACAGTTCAATTAAGGCAGATACGTGATGAATTATTTACGAGTCCAATGTGTGACTTTCAATTTAAAAAGTCTGACCAAAAGATGGATGAGGTTAGGGTATCTACTTCAAGAGTGAAAAACCTACTTTTTAAAAAAGTAAAATAATATAACCTGGTACTATATAAAAAACAGCTATGCTGTCTTTTTAGTCTATATTTGAATTCTATATGAGCCTTAAATTAAAGCAGATTATCTCCAGTAAAAAAATACACTTTCATTTTCTGTTTTGGATAGTGATCATGGTGTATTATACAAGTTCTAGATGGCCTTTTGAATCAAATAAGACTTATCTATTGGAAATGAGTATTTCGACTGTATTGATTCATCTCGGCTTGGCATATATCATCATTTTTGTTTTGATCCCTTTACAATTGTATAAAAAGAAGAATACGCTATTTGGTCTTAGCTGCTTGTTCTTTATTTATATGGCTTATGTAGTGTATGAAACCCTAAGAGTATATTACTTTTTACCCAATTATCCTGAAGTTTTTAGATTTAGGCCTCCATTAATATTTAAGGAGCGTATTACTAATATATTCGTTTTTTTAAACAATATATCTAGCCTAGTTTTTCCTGCGATTATTTTAATGGTATTTGAGTATTATAGGCATCAAAAAGAAGTATACAAACTAAAAGAGCAAAAGAAAACGTCTGAGCTTGAAGCGTTAAAAAATCAATTGAATCCTCACTTTCTTTTTAATACATTAAATAACTTGTATGTACTTGTACTTGAAAAGTCAGATGAAGCACCTGAAGTTATTGATAGGCTATCAGCGCTTTTAGATTATATTTTATTTCGATGTAATGAGCAATTTGTGCCTTTAGTTAATGAAATTAACCTACTCAATAATTATATTGCTCTAGAAAAATTACGCTATGGAAAACGGTTGAATATTAGTTTTGAACACAGTGATGAACAAGGTCTTTATATTGCACCATTACTATTGCTTACTTTCTTAGAAAATGCTTTTAAACACGGTGTGAGTCAGGAAATTAAAGAAGCAAAGATTAATATTAAACTTAGTGTAACCAATGGCGATATCACTTTTTTAATTGAAAACACAAAACCATTATCACTAAGTGGAAAAAACATTGATCAAAATAGGGAATCTTTAGGACTAAAAAATATTAAAACACAACTTCATATTTTGTATCCCAAAACTCATGTTTTAGAGATAAATGATGACCAACGAAATTTTTCTGTAATCCTAAATTTAAATACGAAGTAATGTATAAATGTATTATTGTAGATGATGAGGAATTGGCAAGAAGGTTGATGAAGAGGCACTTATCTGAGTTGGATAATTTTGAATTGGTGGCTTCCTGTGAGTCTGCTGTTGAGGCGATTAAAATCATCCAGGAAGAATGCATTGATTTGATGTTTTTGGATATTGAAATGCCTTTACTTAAGGGAACGGATTTCTTAAAAAACTTAAATAAAAAACCAAAAGTTATTTTTACAACTGCCTTTAGAGAATATGCTTTAGAAGGATTTGAGTTAAACGTTGTTGATTACTTATTAAAACCTATAAATTTCACAAGATTTCTTAAGGCTGTAGAAAAGTTTTTAGAGGTTTCAAATAAAGGGATTGGAAGTCTTGAGTCTACTTATACTTTTGTGCAGAGTAATAAAAAGAACATAAAAATAATACTTGAAGATGTCTTATATGTTGAAAGTATGAAAGAATACGTACGGGTTCATTTTAAGGATAGAAAAGTTGTTTTTAAAGGAGGGTTAACAGCTTTTGAGCAGAAATTGAATCCTCATTTTCTACGAGTTCATCGTTCATATATTGTAAATACAAACAAGATTACTGCATACACTAAAAGTGATATTGAGATAGGGGAAATTGAAATCCCAATAGGAAATTCATATAAAGAAAGAGTGTTAAAGAAGATTGTTAAATGAGTTTTTAGTGTACGATTTTTATGTATCGTGTTTTCATTTATTTTAAACGTGATTTCTGTTTCTGTCTCAATATCAAGTATTTGTGCTTAAAAGTAGATTTTAATATTAAGCATACTTTTTCAATTCACTAAAATTAGTAATCACTTTATTTGCATGCTCTAAAGTTTGCCCTGCAGACATTGGGTTTTGGTATCCAAAAACAAAAATACCAGCATCATTTGCAGCTTTTACGCCATTGTCAGAATCTTCAATAACAATACAGTTTTCTTTTGGTGTATTTCCCAGCATGGCTGCTTTCTCAAAAATTTCAGGATGAGGTTTAGATTCCGTTAAATCAGCACCACTAATCTTAGCAGTAAAGTATTTATTTAAGTCAAATCGATTAAATACGCGGTCTATGTTTATCATTGCAGAAGAAGAAGCCAAGACTAATGTGATTCCTTTATTGTAAAAGTATTTAATAACATCTTCGGCACCGTTTACTAGATGTAACGTAGGATCGTTTTCAAAGAAATTTACATAACGTTTTCGTTTCTGCAGCACCAGTGCATTTGGATCTTCATCTAAATTAAAATGAGCAATCAATCTTTGAAAAGCATTGACCGTAGAAGAACCCGTTAAAGTTCTGTACAACTCTTCAGAAACTTCTAAACCCAAAGAAATAAAAGTTTCGTAATAGGCTTTTTTATGTAGTTGCTCAGAGTCAATAATTACTCCGTCCATATCAAAAATAACACACTTAATAGTTTCCATTAATTTAAAAATTTTGATTTTAATTCAGTAGTAGGTATCATACAGTTGTCTTTTTTACCAAACCATTTGTACCTGTTTTTTGCTATGTAATTATAAATTGAATCTCTAAAAGAAACAGGTAAGACTTTGAAAATTGTTGCCAATTTCCAAAACCCACCTAATAGTTGCATCACTCTTAAAGCAGCATTCGATTTAACGTGAAAATTAGTTTCCGTTTCAAAAAGAATAATAGAATCAACTTTTGTAGTGTCAATATTAAGATTGCTGGTAATGGATTTGCCAATTTTTGATTGTAAAGATGCAAAAACGAAAATGTCTTTAGAATCGTATTTAATAATTTTTAATACGGTAGAATTACAGAAATTACACACTCCGTCGAATAACAATATTTTTTTATTTTTGGGTAGTTTGTCTAGCATTTAAATAGAATAGATCTCTGTTTTTGTAATTGTTTTACAAATTTCTGAAATTTTTATTGATTTCTTGTAACAAATTTAATTTATAAGCGTCAGATACTAGGAGCTATAAAAAGAAAATAAAGACGATATTAGAGTTACAAAAATAGAGTTGAGTCGTCTTTTAACAAAACATTAATAGTGGCTAGTTTTAGCAATCGCTATTTTCGTTAAAAATTACTAAAAATGTTAGAAATTAAAAAACTTCACAAATCGTATCCAATTGGTAAAGATTCTTTACATGTTTTAAAAGGTATTGATTTGCATATTAAAGAAGGAGAGTTTGTCTCAATCATGGGGTCTTCAGGTTCAGGTAAATCTACTTTGTTAAACATTGTTGGTCTATTAGACGAGCACGATGAAGGAGATTATTACTTAAATGGTCAGTTAATTAAGGATTTAAACGAAAAGAAAGCAGCAATTCTAAGAAATAAATTTTTAGGTTTTGTTTTTCAGTCGTTCAACCTTATATCTTATAAAACAGCCTTAGAAAATGTTGCTTTACCATTATATTATAAAGGGATTGCAAGAAAGGAACGTTTAAAAATTGCGTTAGAATATTTAGATAAAGTTGGATTAAAAGATTGGGCAAGTCACTTGCCAAATGAGCTTTCTGGAGGGCAAAAACAACGTGTTGCGATTGCAAGAGCTTTGGTTACAAAACCAAAAGTTGTTTTAGCAGATGAACCTACTGGAGCATTGGATTCTACAACCACTGATTCTGTAATGGATTTGTTAAAGGAAATAAATGATGAAGGGATGACTGTCTTTGTAATTACCCACGAAGAGGAAGTTGCAGAGCAAACCAAAAGAATTGTTCGTTTAAAAGATGGTGTGATTATTAGTGATGAGCTTACACATAAAAAACAGCAAAAACAACTAGCATAATTATGTTTGATTTAGATCGTTGGAGAGAGATTTTTCAAAGTATTAACAAAAACCGATTGCGTTCAGTAATGTCTGGTTTTACGGTTGCTTTTGCAATTTTATTATTCACCTTACTTTTTGGTGTGGTAAATGGTTTGAGTAATACGTTTAAAGATGCATTTGTAGATGATGCTATGAACACCATGCGTGTTCGAGTTTGGAAAACTTCAAAACCATTTAAAGGATTACAAACAGGAAGAACAATCCAATTAAAAAATAAAGATTATAACTTTATTAAAAGTACTTACGAAGATAAAATTCAACATCAAACAGCTAGAATTTATAAGACTGTAAATATTTCTTATAAGAACAAACAAGACAATTACAATTTACGCGCAGTACATCCAGATCATCAGTTTTTAGAGAAAACACTTGTTAATGAAGGAAGGTATATCAATGAAAGAGATCTAAAAGAAAGAGCAAAAGTACTTGTAATTGGTCGTTTGATAAAAGAAGATATTTTTGGAGCTAAGCCAGCATTAGGAAAGCGAGTAAATGTAAGTGGTATTTCATATAAAATTATTGGGATATTTTCTGATGAAGGAGGAGATAATGAAGAGAGACTTGCTTATATGCCTGTTACTACTGCTCAAATGATTTATGGAAACAATGATCATTTAAATCAGATAATTGTTGGATACGACCCTAAACTTAGTTTAGATGAAGCGATTGCATTTGGGAATAAAATGGAACGTGATTTACGTAAAAAGTTAGACATTCATCCAGATGATCAAAGTGCATTGTCTGTCAGAAACATGGCAGAAGCAAATAAAGGAGTTGGAATGTTTATGCTCGCACTTTATTTTATTGTGATATTTGTTGGATCGGGAACTTTAATAGCTGGGATTATAGGAATTAGTAATATCATGATTTTTGTCATTAAAGAACGCACAAAGGAATTCGGAATACGTAAAGCTTTAGGTGCTCAACCAGCATCAATTATTGGAATGGTTGTACAAGAATCTGTGTTAATAACAACCATTTCTGGGTATTTGGGATTGACACTAGGAACTTACATTTTAAGTGCAATAGGAAATAGTTTAGCAGATGATTATTTTATTAAAGACCCAAGTGTAAGCCCGGGTATTGTAATCGCAGCAACAGTAACACTAATTCTTTCAGGTTTAATTGCTGGATTTGTTCCTGCAAAAAGAGCAGCACGTATTAAACCAATTGTAGCACTAAGAGCAGATTAATTATGAAATTTTTATTTGATTCAGATACTTGGCAAGAGATTTACGGTAGTATTCGTAAAAATAAAATAAGAACTATGATTACAATCATTGGTGTCTTATGGGGTATATTTTTGTTAGTAGTTTTACTAGGAGCAGCAAGAGGAATGGAGAATGGTTTTAATAAACTATTTGGAAACTTTGCAACTAACAGTGTTTTTGTTTGGACACAATCTACTGATACTCCTTTTAAAGGGTATCAAAAAGGAAGAAGATTTCGTTTAACCTTTAATGATATTGATATATTAAAGAAAGAGTATAACGATGAAATAAGATTGTTAGCTCCAAGAAATCAAACAAATAATTTAATTGTTAAAGATTTTAAATCAGGAAGCTTTAATATTAGTGGAGATTACCCTGTATTGGATAAAATTCAAAAGAAAGACTTAATTTATGGTCGTTTTATAAATGAGAATGATATTTTGTCAAAAGCCAAAGTTTGTGTAATTGCCGAAGACATATACAAACAGTTATTTGAGAAAAATGAAAAACCAATTGGTCAGTATATAAAAATTAATAGTATAAATTATAAAGTCATTGGTGTATATAAACCATCAAACGGTATTAGTTTTGATGGAGATTGTGCTTACATTCCATTTACAACCTATCAGAAAGTATATAATACCGCTAATAAAGTAGATTGGATGATGATTACTGCCAATGATGGTACTGACATCAAACAAATGGAAATAGATATTTTATTGACATTAAAGAATCTACATAAAGTACACCCAGATGATAAAAGAGCCTTTGGGTCTGTGAATTTAGGTGAAAGAATTGCTAAAATGACTGGGTTCTTAACAGGAATGCAATTCTTAACATGGTTTGTAGGTATTGCAACTCTAATTGCTGGAGTATTTGCAATAGGGAACATATTATTAATTACAGTAAAAGAAAGAACCAAAGAGATCGGAATAAGAAGAGCTTTAGGAGCAACTCCAAAAAGCATCAAACAGCAAATAATATTAGAATCAGTTTTTTTAACAACTGTTGCAGGGATGTTAGGGATTGTATTTGGAGCATTAGTCTTGTATTTTATTGACAAGTTACTTGGACAAGGAGATGATGCTATATTGATAAACCCAACAGTAGATATTCCAGTTATATTAATTGCGTTTTCAACATTAGTAATATTAGGTACCTTAATAGGGTTAATACCTGCCTATATGGCAACCATAGTTAAACCAATAGAAGCATTAAGAGAAGAATAAATAAGAACAAATCATGAGTAAAAGAGCAAAAATTATTTTAGCAATTGTAGCAATCCTTTTTATTGTTGCACTAGTTTGGTTCGGTAAAAAGAACAAAAAGAGTATTGTAGAATATGAAACCGAAACACCATTTAGAACTACGATAATTAAAAAATCGGTAGCAACCGGTAAAGTAGTTCCTTTAGAAGAAGTAGAAATTAAACCTCAAATTTCTGGAATTATAGATAAAGTATATTTAGAAGAAGGTGCTATTGTAAAAACTGGTGATTTGATCGCAACGGTAAGAGTTGTGCCAAACATTCAATCTTTAAACAGCGCAAGTGGTAGAGTGAAAAATGCAAATCTTACTTTTAGCAATGCAAAGAACTCTTACACAAGAACAAAGAATTTATTTGATAAAGGAGTTGTATCTCGCCAAGATTTTGAAACTGCAGAACTAAGTTTTAACAACGCAAAAGTAAATTTAGAAAATGCACAATCAGATTTAGAGATTATACAAAAAGGGTCTACTGCTGGTAATGGATCAACCGCAAATACAAATATTAGAGCTACTGCTTCAGGTATGATAGTAGAAATTCCAGTAAAAAAAGGATACCAAGTAATTCAATCGAACAACTTTAATGCAGGTACTACAATTGCAACAATTGCAGACATGACTAAGATGATCTTCGAAGGAAAAGTAGATGAGTCAGAAGTTGGTAAATTAATTAACGGAACTGATATTGAGATTTCTTTAGGTGCGATTGAGAATAAAAAATTCCCGGCTAAATTAAACTTCATCGCTCCAAAAGGAACTGAAGAAGGTGGTGCTGTACAATTTAAAATTAAGGCTGATGTTACTCTAGATAGCAATTACTTTATTAGAGCAGGTTATAGTGCAAATGCTGATATTGTTTTAGAGAGAAAAGACAGTGTTTTGTCTATAAAAGAAGGGTTGTTAAAGTTTGATAAAAAAACAGAAGAACCTTATGTTGAGGTTAAAGTGGGTGATATTTTTGAGAAAAGAGATGTGAAGTTAGGAACTTCTGATGGAGTTAATGTGGAAATTCTTTCTGGTGTTACTAAAGATGATGAGATCAAGGTTTGGAACAAGGTTTCTAAAAAGGATAAAAAAGAGGATAACTAATACGCAATTAGTTGCTTTTAAAAAGAGGGAATTTCGAAAGAAATTCCCTCTTTTTATTTTACTAGTTTAGGTACTTTATTCTTGTTTAGAAATAAATAAGGTTTCCTATAGTGCAGATTTCGTTAGCTTCTGATTTTATATTGTACACCAATTCCAGTATTAAATATATTATATCCAGAATTAGGTTTTTGAAAATTTAAATTTGATACATGACCTAAGCCGGTATGTAATTGAATAGAGGTACGTTTACTTATTCGTAAATTAAATCCAAGGTTTATATTTTCGATAAATGTAAATCCTTTCGCCAAACGTTCGGTCTCAGAATTTACATAGCCAAAGCCTAAGCTGATTTCAATAAAAGTAGAAAAGTTTTGAAGTATTTTTTTTTCAAATCGAAATGCAAACTCCACTGCAACTAAAGAAAAAGTTTTTAATTTAGTAAAACGAGCTCTTTTCTCTACATAGTTTTGTTCATCAGGTGTAATAAACTGCTCATTTAATAATTGGTGTTTTATCAATTGAAGTTGAGGTTGTACAAGAATAGAAATGTCAATTTTTTTCCATTGAGCTAATGGATAGAAAAGTTGAAATTTAAATGTGTTTGATTCATAAAAATAATCTAAATCATCAAACAAGAAATTCTTTTCATTGCCAAAAGTATATGCAATTCCGTATGAAGTAGGAGTGTACCAACTCTTGGCTGATTTTTGTCCGAATGATGTTGAAATCAAACTGACAAAAATCAAGCTCAACAAGAGTTTTAGTCTCATTATTTGGTAAATTGCTTTGCCACTTTTTCGGCTCTTCTGCTTTCAGAATAATCGTAAAAACCTTCGCCAGATTTCACACCTAACTTCCCCGCTCTAACCATATTTACTAATAAAGGACACGGAGCATATTTAGGGTTTTTAAATCCATCATACAATACATTTAAGATTGATAGACAAACATCCAATCCAATAAAATCAGCTAATTGTAATGGGCCCATCGGATGTGCCATTCCTAACTTCATCATAGTATCAATTTCTTGAATTCCAGCAACTCCATTATAAAATGTCTCGATAGATTCATTAATCATTGGCATTAAGATTCTGTTGGCTACAAAACCAGGGTAATCATTAACTTCAACCGGAATTTTGTTGATTTGTTTTGTCAAATCAACCGTAAATTTCATTACTTCATCAGAAGTATTATATCCTCTAATAATCTCTACCAATTTCATAATTGGTACAGGATTCATAAAATGCATACCAATAACTTGTTCTGGTCTTTTAGTAACCGCAGCAATTTGAGTAATTGATATTGACGACGTATTTGTCGCTAAGATGGTGTCTTCAGGACAAACTTCATCAAGTTCTCTGAAAATATTCAGTTTTAACTCTACATTTTCTGTAGCAGCTTCAACAACTAAACTAGCATATTGTACTCCTTCTTTAATAGAGGTATACGTAGTAATGTTTTTTAAAGTTTGGTTTTTATCTGCTTCAGAAATTTTTTCTTTGGCAACCATTCTATCTAAATTCTTGGTAATAGTGGCAATTCCCTTGTCTAAGGCAGCTTGAGAAATATCAATTAATTGTACTTGAAAACCAAATTGAGCAAAGGTATGCGCAATTCCATTTCCCATTGTTCCAGATCCAATTACGGCGATGTTTTTCATGTGTATGTATTGTTTATTTTTTTATATTGATTTGGGCGTTTTAACAGGCTTTTGCTACTCGCTTTTTTTAGTTTAATTTTCGAAACAAATGTATTCATTCTTCATAAGTTTAGTCGAACTGACAACTAAAAAAGAGCTCAAACATGTCGCTCAATCCTTAACGCTTATAATTGTTAATTTTATTCATTTGGTTATAAACCTTTAATGTTATTCAACATTAAGGCTTTCAACTCGCTATTAAAAACAATCGATAATTTGTTGTGCAACTCGCAATGCTTCTGTTCCTTGAGATAATGAAACGATTGGAGTCGTATCATTATTAATAGCATCAGCAAAAGATTCTAATTCATCTAAAATAGCATTGTTAGCTGTTACTTCTGGATTGTCAAAATAGATTTGCTTTTTAATACCTTCTGCATTTTGCAAGATCATTGCAAATTCATCAGGATTTTCAGGAACGTCTTTCATTTTTACAACTTCAGCTGTTTTTTCTAAAAAGTCTACTGAGATATATGCATCTTTTTGGAAGAAACGCGATTTACGCATATTCTTCATAGAAATTCTACTCGCTGTTAAATTCGCTACACACCCATTTTCAAACTCAATACGCGCATTGGCAATATCAGGAGTTTCACTAATTACAGAAACACCACTTGCGTGTACATTTTTTACAGGCGAATTTACCACACTTAAAATAATGTCAATGTCATGAATCATTAAATCCAATACAACAGGGACATCAGTTCCTCTTGGATTAAATTCAGCCAAACGATGCGTTTCTATAAACATAGGTGTGTCAATCATGTCTTTTACTGCTGTAAATGCAGGATTGAACCTTTCTACATGACCTACTTGACCGCGAATGTGTTTTTGGCTCGCCAATGTTCTGATAGCTTCAGCTTCTAAAACAGTTTTTGTAATTGGTTTTTCTATAAAGATATGACAGCCATTTTCAATGGCTAATTTTGCACAATCAAAATGAGATAATGTTGGTGTAACAATATCAATCATATCTACTGCTGCAATTAAATTTTCTACAGAATCAAATAACTGATAGCCAAATTCAGCAGCAACTTTTTCAGCGTTTTCAGTAAATGGATCGTAAAACCCTATCAATTCGTATTTTTCAGATTGTTGTAATAAACGGAGATGTATTTTTCCTAAATGACCAGCGCCAAGAACACCTACTTTTAGCATATGTATTAAATTTATGTCTCCTCGAGCGCAGTCGAGAGGTATTAAATATAGTGTCCTAAAAAATTCTCGACTGCGCTCGAACAGACAATTTCGTTGTATTAAATGCTGGTTTTCAAGTAAGAAAGAACTTGAAAAATCAACGCAAACAAAGATACACTTTTATAGCAGTCTTTTTAGATTTATTAGTAATTTTAGAATCCCAAACTTTTCTTAAAATTGAAAGACACACTTAAACATCAAGGACTTAGAAATCAGTTAGCTACTGTACTGAAAGCTAAAGGAATTATTAATGTAAATGTACTGAACGCAGTGCGTAAAATTCCGCGACATTTATTTATAGATTCTAGTTTTGAAGCGCATGCCTATCAAGACAAAGCATTTCCAATAGCTGCAGAACAAACTATTTCTCAACCTTATACAGTTGCATTTCAATCACAAATATTAGAAGTGAATCCAGGTGATAAAGTGTTGGAAATAGGAACAGGCTCAGGATATCAAACAGCCGTATTGTTAGAATTGAAAGCAGAAGTATATTCCATTGAAAGACAAAAAGAGTTATTTAAAAAAACTTCATTATTCTTACCTAAATTAGGCTACAGAGCCAAGAAGTTAATTTTTGGAGATGGTTATAAAGGCTTTCCAGATGCAGCTCCCTTTGATCAAATTATTGTTACTGCTGGAGCTCCTTTTGTACCTACACCTCTATTAAGTCAACTTAAAGTGGGAGGAAGGTTGTTAATCCCTGTTGGTAACAAGACTCAAATTATGACCTTGTTTATACGAAAATCGCCCAAAGAATTTGAGAAACACGAATTGGGTGACTTTGCTTTTGTACCTATGTTGGGAGAGAAGAATTAATTATAATAAATAAATGGATATAGTAGAACACAATAAATCAGCATGGGATAATTACGTTGATAAAAAAGATCGTTGGACCATTCCTGCTACAAATAAAGAACTAGAAGATGCTAGAAATGGGAATTGGGGAATCGTTTTAACACCTAAAAAAGCGGTACCTAAAGATTGGTTTCCACCCTTAAAAGGATTGAAAACATTAGGACTTGCTTCTGGAGGTGGACAACAAGGGCCAATTTTAGCAACGTTAGGTGCTGATGTCACAATTTTTGATAACTCAGAAAAACAACTGAAACAAGATGAAATTTTAAGTGACAAGTTTAATCTTAAGATAAAAACCGTTCAAGGAGATATGAGAAATCTTTCAGTCTTTGAAGATAATTCATTTGACCTCATATTTAACCCTTGTTCAATAGTTTTCGTAGACAATGTTTTACCGGTGTGGAAAGAATGTTACAGAGTTCTAAAACCTGGAGGCGTTTTAATGACTGGCTTGATAAATCCGATTATATTTCAACTAGATGATGAAAGTTTAAAGTTGCTATATAAGCAACCATTTTCAGATTTACATTCGTTGCCGAAAGAGGAGTTAGAAAAGCTAAAAAGCGAAAATGAACCCTTAGTATTTGGGCATAGTTTGTCAGATCAAATTGGTGGTCAGCTAGATGCTGGTTTTAAAATAACAGCAATGTTCGAAGATATTTGGGATGTAGAAAATAAAATGAATGAATTTATGCCTTCTTTTATAGGAACTAGAGCTGTTAAGTAAACTTATTTAGTTGCTCTTGCCATGTATTCTGTCTTGCCGAATAAAGAAATACCAATATAGCCTCTCAGTTTTAGTTTATTAGGTTTTACTAATTTAATATAACATTTATAGATTTTTCCATTTCTTGGATCTAAAATTGTACCACCAGACCATTCCTCACCATCTTTTTTTAAGCCGGTAAGTATTTCCATTCCTAATACAGGTTTGTTTTTCTTTTCATCTTCACATAAAGTACATAGCGCTTCATTCTTTGTCTTATCTGTTATTGCGACAATTTTCGCATACGCTTTTCCGTCTTTTTTATAAACTTCAATAACAGAGTCAACTTTGTTAGTTTTTTCATCTCTACTTTCCCATTTTCCGAAAATTGATTGAGAAAATGAAACTGTAGATAGTAGTAAGAATATAAGGAATGTGATTTTTTTCATAAACAATTTAATAGTTGATTAAATCAACAATAATTAGTCGTATTTGGCATTAAAGTTCCCGTCCCATTTTCCTTGTACACGCAATACTTGTTCTATCACATCTCTTGCGCAACCTTCACCGCCTTTTTTATAGGAAATGTATTTAGATATTTTTTGAATTTCTGGAGCGGCATCATTAGGACAACAAGGCATTCCAACCAGTTCCATTACAGGGTAATCAGGAATGTCATCACCCATATACAATACATTTTCTGGTTGCAAATTGTATTTATCTATCAGTTCGTTGTATTGTTTTATCTTATCATGAGCGCCTAAGTAAATATCTTTAATACCCAAGCCTTCTAAGCGTTTTCGAACACCTTCGTTAGTTCCTCCAGAAATAATACACACATTTAAGCCTGCATTTACAGCCGATTTCAAAGCGTAACCATCTTTAATATTCATATGTCTAACCAATTCTCCATTCGGAAAAACAGTAACGATACCGTTCGTTAAAACACCATCAACATCAAAAATTAACGTGTTTATTTGTGGTAAATATTCTTTATAACTTTTTTCCATAATTAATCTTTTTGGATAGATTCTGTAAGCAATTGATACATTTCTTGTTGCTGCGAATTTAATTGTTCTAAATGGTTTTTGATCGTTTGTTCATCATTTCTTTTTGCTGGACCAGTTTGAGCATCCACAGGAGAAATTAATTGAATTTTTTTAGCTGTTTCTTCAATTAACGGATGTAAAATTTCAAATGGAACGTTGTGTTCATCACAAATAGATTTTCCTTGTGTATACATATGATTGGAGAAGTTGTTCACAAAAACAGCTGCTACATGTAGTTTTTTTCTTTGCTCAGTTGTTATATGATAGCTTTTTTCTCCAATTGATTTTGCCACAATTTCTAATAATTCTAAATCATTTGTATTGGCTGCTTCCAAGCAAAAAGGAATGTTGGAAAAATCAACGCTGATTCCTTTTGTAAACGATTGTAAAGGATAAAAAACACCTTTTCTTTTTTGAATTATAGTGTTCATTTCTACTGTTCCTGAAGTATGAACGATCATTCCCTCACGATTTTTTAATTTGTAAGAAACCTCTTTAATAGCAGCATCCGAAACTGCAATTATTGTCAGGTCAGAAGTTGGTATGTTCTCTAAAACTCTTGAGTTCACAACCTGAACATCTATCGTTTTAGAAGCATTGAATGCATTTTGTAAATGCGATGCAACATTTCCTTGTCCAATAAGTACAACTTTCATCATAAAAGCGAAGATATTGAAATTAATTCTCAAGCATTAAATAATTAAAAAAAATATCGCATATTTGCAACCTTATGATTGTTTAAATAGACTCCAGTTTCGTCGTTTCTTACACGGCCCCAAATTTTTAGCATTGAAATCTCTTCAACGCTGAATTCTATTATTTTATATTTTACATTATTATGTCAGAAGACAATCAACTTGCAAGCAAGAGTATTTTTCAATATTTTAAAGATGCCGTAACTGGCAAAGAACAAGATTTTACAACAGGAAGTATCCGTAAAGCAGTATTTATGCTTTCGATACCCATGATTCTAGAGATGCTAATGGAATCAATATTTGCATTGGTAGATATTATATATGTTTCTAGAGTAAGTGTAAATGCAGTAGCAACTGTGGGCTTAACAGAATCGGTATTGACTTTAGTGTATGCAATAGCTATTGGTTTGTGTATGGGAGCAACAGCGATTGTTTCTAGAAGAACCGGAGAAAAAGATCCAGAAGGAGCCAAGCAAGCAGCAGTGCAGGTCATTTTTCTTGGGATTGCAATCTCAATTATTATTTCTGTAATCGGAATTTTTTTTCCGAAAGAAATCTTAGGATTTATGGGCGGAGAAGCAGATTTAATTGAAGAAGGATATGGGTATACACAAGTATTATTAGGAGGAAACATAACGGTAATGTTATTGTTTCTAATCAATGCAATTTTTAGAGGTGCCGGAAATGCATCTATTGCGATGTGGACGTTAATTTTATCTAACGGATTGAATATCATTTTGGATCCTATTTTTATTTTTGGATTTGGACCTATTCCAGCTTTTGGAGTAGAAGGAGCAGCCATAGCAACAACTACAGGTAGAGGTGTAGCAGTAGTTGCGCAATTGTTTATCTTATTTAGAGGGAACTCATATATCAAAATAGCCTTCAAAGATTTAATAATCAGAACTAAGGTTATGATGAACATCATTAAAGTTTCTTTAGGAGGAATTTTTCAATTTTTTATTGGAACTTCTAGTTGGGTAATTTTAATGTTGATTATGGCAACTTTTGGTAGTGAGGTATTGGCAGGCTATACTATTGCCATACGAATTATGATGTTTACCTTAATGCCAGCTTGGGGTATGAGTAATGCGGCAGCCACATTGGTTGGGCAAAACTTAGGAGCTAACAAACCAGATAGAGCTGAACAATCCGTTTGGAAAACAAGTAAATATGCCGCTATTTTTATGGGGGCAGTTTCCGTTATATATTTAATTTTTGCACAGACATTTTTAAGTTGGTTTACAGACAATCCGATAGTAATCGAGAATGGAACTATTTGCTTGCAAATTATTGCTGCTGGTTATTTGGCCTATGCATACGGAATGGTTGTCATTCAATCTTTTAATGGTTCAGGTGATACATATACACCAACATTGATTAATTTTATTTGCTTTTGGTTATTTCAATTGCCATTTGCATACCTAATGGCAATCGTTTTAGACTATGGTCCTATCGGAGTTTTTTGGGCAATCACTTTGGCTGAAGTATTAATTGCAATTATTGGAATTTGGTTCTTTAAAAAAGGAAAGTGGAAAACCACTAAAGTATAATTCAATTTTGTAATTTAGGATAAATATTTTAAAATTAATTTTCATGAAATTTTAACGAATACTTTATGAATATACTTATTGTTTTATTAGATAAAATAAAGAAGTTTGTTGATGTAAGTTAAGTAGTATTTTTCATACTTAATCTCTGACTAAAAAAGGAATAAATGAAACTAGATATATTGGCATTTGGAGCACATCCAGATGATGTAGAATTAGGTTGTGGAGCAACTGTGGCTAAAGAAGTGTCTTTAGGGAAAAAAGTGGGAATTATAGATTTAACTCGTGGTGAGTTAGGAACTCGTGGTTCTGCTAATTTAAGAGATAAAGAAGCAGCAAAAGCAGCAAAAGTACTTGGTGTTGCTGTAAGAGAAAATGTCCGTTTTGCAGATGGGTTTTTCATCAATGATAAGGAACATCAACTGGAAATTATAAAAATGATTAGAAAATACAAACCTGATGTCGTTTTATGTAATGCAATTGATGATAGACATATTGATCACCCGAAAGGAAGTAAATTAGTGTCTGATGCTTGTTTTTTAAGTGGCTTGCTAAAGATCGAAACTGAATTAGATGGGGAGGCTCAAGAAAAGTGGAGACCCAAACAAGTATATCACTACATTCAGTGGAAAAATATAGAGCCAGATTTTGTAATTGATGTAACAGGTTTTATCGATAAAAAGATTGATTCGGTAAAAGCATACAGTTCTCAGTTCTTTGATCCGACAAGTAAAGAGCCAGAAACGCCAATAACAAGCAAAAACTTTATTGAAAGTATTGGTTATAGAGCAAATGATTTAGGGCGATTGATAGGTGTAGAGCATGCAGAAGGTTTTACCTCAGAACGTTACGTGGCCGTAGAAAATTTAAGTAAATTAATTTAAATTTTATTTTGTTGAGAAGTAAAAAATGAATTATATTTGCACCCGCAATATGGTGGTTGTAGCTCAGTTGGTTAGAGTATCGGTTTGTGGTACCGAGGGTCGCGGGTTCGAATCCCGTCTTCCACCCAAAAGCAAAAAGCTTCTCTTTTTTAGAGAAGCTTTTTTTGTACGCCAAAAAATTAATTATTCGATAACACTTTTTGTTTTTATTGGAGAATTACCAAAATTACCGAGTTTCCACTGTTCACCATAAATAGAAGAGAAAGTAATTTCAATTTTTACTTTTCTATTAAACCAATTCCTCAAGCTTTTTATCTTCTCTTTGTTTTTTGTTTGATGCATTACCATATTTTTGGAAGTATTAGCAGGGATTAACATGCCTTTGCTTATTGATGAATGCCCTATATCTGTGTAGTCATAAAAAAGAGAATCCTCTTTCGCTATTACAGCATTAAAAAAAGTTCTTAGATCATGGTTTTTGTAGGTCGAATCCTTGTAGGTAATGTTTATTTCATTTATTAATGCCGGTCCAATACCTCTATTTGCAAGTGTATACGAATAATTTCTGCTATCATTTGTATTGTATAAAGTCAAGTATGGTAATACGCTTTTATGTTGTTCTAATCTTTGTAGTTCAAATTGTTTGCTCATTAAATCCGTTTGACGAAAAATAATAAATAATGAACCGAGACTAGCTATAATAACCAAGAGTGTTGATGCCTTTTCAAAGGAGATTTTTGATTTCATATTTTAAAGACAGTATTTTTTCTGATAGGTTACAATTCTATCAAATAAAGTTTAATGCAGCAATAACTTCTGCGCGCTTTCTAACAGAAACAGGGACTGTACTTTTATCCTTCAAAACCAAGTAACCACCGTCAGATTTCACATATTCTTTTATGTATTTAGTATTGATCAAATGGCTTTGATGTACTCTTAAAAAGTGGCTTTCTTTTAGCAAGTCTGCAAAGTGTTTTAATGTTTTGGTTACCATTAATTTGGTTTCGTTTTCAAAATAAAACGTTGTGTAGTTATTGTCAGATTTACACTTGATAATTTCTTCTAATGATACCACTACAATTTTATCTAATGTATGTAATGAAATCTTTTTCGGAACATTGGTTGGATTCGAAATCGATTCTTGCAAAACGTTTAATTGCTTCTTTTCTGGTTGAATTTGATGCAGTGCTTTTTTTATAGCCTTGTTTAAGTCTTCATCAGAATAGGGTTTTAAAATATAATCAATAGCCGCAAACTTGAAAGCTTTGATTGCATAGGCATCACTTGCAGTAACAAAGATGATTTTTGAACGCAAATCTGGTATGATTTCCAGTACGTCAAACCCCGTTCCGTCTCCCAGCATGATATCTAAAAACAAGATGTCTGGTTGCTGCTTGCGTAATAATTTTGCAGCTTCTACCACACTGGTTGCAGTTCCAATGATATGAATATTGTCATGTTTCTTGGAAATGTCATTGTGTAACATTTCTAGTGCTTGTGGCATGTCATCTACTAAAACGGCGGTTTGTTGTTTCATTATGTTTATTCTAATTCGAAAATTGTTATTTCTGGTCTTACATTAAATCGTACTTGCAGTAAATGACCTAAAGCTCTATTAATATATAATGTTCTTCCATCTTCTAAATCAATTTTTCCAGCTGAATACTTTTTGTTCTTTACGGGTAAAATAGGCGGATTTAAAAATGGAGGTTTTACTTGGCCCCCGTGTGTATGCCCAGAGAGGATCCAACCTTTATAATGATTCCATACATTTAAATCACATACATCTGGATTGTGACATAAAACAAGATTAGCGCTGTCGTGATTCAACTGATTCATTATTTTTTGAGGATTAAAATTCAATCCCCAATAATCGTCTAAGCCAATAATGTTTAATCCATCAATATGTTGTTGCTCATTATTTAAAATAGAAATTCCTGCGTTTTTAAGAATGGAAGTAATATTGTCTGCAACATGTTGTTCTGACCAATCTTTACCATAATCATGATTACCTAAGACACCAACAGTTTCTATTTTCCCTTTTACAACATGTTTAAATACTTCTGTCAATTGCTTAAGCTGTTCTTCGTTATCATAAGACACAAAATCTCCAGTATAAACAACGAAGTCTGGCTTTAGTTTTTGAGCTTTTTTAAACGAATCAATAATGTATTGATAGTCAAAACGATTTCCAACATGTACATCACTAATTTGCATTAACGTTTTGCCTTTTAAATGATTAGGTAAATTAGTTATGTTCATTTTTAACTTAACAAACTCTAACCAAAAAGGTTCTACTTGCCAAGAATATATACCACCAATAAGGCCGGTTACTATTGCACCGAAAAATGTTTTTTTAATGAATTTCCTTCTCTTCATAGATTTAATAATCTGTTTTTAATGGAATTTTAAATGCAACTTTTGTTCCGTTAATTTTCTTGTTTTTTACTATTTCTGAAATTTCAAAGTTACTGCCTTTTGATAGATTTTGAATGCGCTCTTTGGTTACTTCTAATGCCACAGATTTGTGTTTGTTGATTGTTTTTTTAGCATGATTATAGCCAATGCCATTATCAATAATAGAACAATTTAAAGAATCATTGTTTACGGTAAAGTTGATGTCAATATTCCCAGTTTTTGATCTTCCTTTAAACCCATGTTTGATGCAGTTTTCTATAAATGGCTGAAGCAACATTGGCGGAATTAATATCTCTTCAATATCTATATTATCAGTATTTATATTGAAAGCGTATTGAAAAGATATTGAAGACATTTTTTGTTCTAATTCTAAATAATTTTTCAAAGTGCTTATTTCATCAGATAGACTAATTTCTTTTTCTCTAGAGTTGTTTAAAATAGAACGTAATAAAGTGGCAAACTGACTAATGGTTTTATTTAGTTGATCAATATTTCCGTTATTTCCTAGAGCTTTAATCCCGTTTAAAACGTTGAAAATAAAATGCGGATTCATTTGCAATTGCAATGCCTTTTGTTCAAGGGTAATTAAATGCTTTTCTAAGATCAACTTTTCTACTTTAGCTTTGTTTTTCTTGTTAATTCGATCAATATAACTAGAGATGATTAGTAATGAAATGAGAAAGAAAACCCCAATTAGACTACCAATAAACCATCCTTTTTTATAGATGGCACTATCGATGTAGAAGTGAAATGTTTTTGGTTGACTTTCTAATTTAAAAGCGTTCCTAGATTTTATACTAAAGGCATAGCTGTCAGATTTTAAGTTAGGGAAATTGATACTGTTTGTAGTAGTCCAATCACTCACATTTTCATTCAATCTCCATTGATATTCAATTCTATTAGGATGCGTTAAGTCTACCGTTTTATAAGTAAATGATATATTGTTTTGTTCTGGTTCTAGTTGAATAGAATTAGAAATAATTACGTTGTTAAGGCTGTCAATTGATTGGTAATCAACTTCAATATTTTCGAAGTTTACAATTGGTTTTTTCTTTAAGGGATTGTTTTTAGAAGGCGTGTATTTTGTAATTCCATTTTTAGTACCAAACCATAAGTTATTGTTGGATGTTTTTATTGCTGTATTGAGGCTTGTTTCTATTCCGATAAACCCATCATTGGCATTGTAATGAGTAGATTTAGTAATGAAGGAGTTTTTCAATTTTAATTTATCCAATCCTTTTTCTGAACCAGCCCATAAATTATTGTTTTCATCAAAGAGTAATTGATAGACGTTTAAAGAACTTAAATCAGAACCCATTAGCGGTTTTAATTTATGTATTTGATTGCTAGCTGCACTCCAAATACCATTTCCTAAAGTTCCTAAATAGAGGTTTTTATTATTAAAAACGATCGCATTAATAGCTGTGTTTTGTTTTAGCACATTAGAATAATGAGTAACGATATTATTTTTTATTGTGCCTAAATCTCCATTCTTAGTTCCATACCAAACTGTGTTATTATGGAGTAGTGAAGTGGTTATGAAGTGATTCTTTAAACCATTGTTTTTATTGATTCTGCTAATGTTTTTTACAAAACCATTGGTGAAGTCATAATCTAATTTTATAATTCCGGCATTTTTTGTAACTACCCAAACCGTATCGTTTTGAATGTGAATTTTTTGAATTCTATTATTGGGGAAACCGTTTTGAGTATGCAATCTTTCAATTTTATAGTAGTTGATACTCAGTGAATCTGTTTCTTTTCTGAATATATAGATCCCTTTGTTTTTTGAGCCAATCCAAAGATTATTTTGTTTGTCAGTAGTGATTGAAGTTATTCTAAATCGATGATTTTGTGTTTTTATCCTATGAATACCAGTGCTATCATTTTGAAACAAAAGATTAGTGTCAGAAAACCAAACTGATTTATCAGAAGTGTGTATTGCTGTTATTTGACCAATCCTCTTAACATCTACGTTTGTATAATGTTGAAAATTAGTTGGTATAGATTTATACACTCCATTTCCTTCAGTTAACAACCAAGTGTTTTGCTGCTTGTCTATATAGACTTTTACAAGTTTTGTTGACTTTACAGTTGTATGATTCTTATATTGATCTAGTAAATCATGCTGCTTTTTAAAAAATTGAATAACTTCTTTTTCAGAAGCTTTTATAATCAACTTAGGGCTTTTTAAAGTTTTGGTTTTCCACAATTGATTTTGAGTTTGAATCCAATAATACGAAGCAAAATAATCAACTTTTATTATGTTTGATAAATCAATTTTTAAATTGATTTCTATTGGAGTCACATAGTCCTTTTTGAAAAGATATACTCCTTGTTTTGTCGCTAAATAGATTTCACCATTTAATTGTTGAATGCCATTAATTTTAGGTGATTTATAATTTGAAAACTGTTCTTTGTAGAGGATAGACAATCCTTTGTTTGTTGCTATAAATAAACTGTCACTCTTTATAAATAGACTATTTGTGAAGTTAGAAAGTAATCCGTTGTTTTGATTATAAATGATGAATTCTTTTCCATCATATTTTGCAATTCCACCACCTTGGGTCGCAAACCAAATATAACCAACTTCATCTTGAACTGCATCAAAAACATCTGATTGTGGCAAACCATCTTTGATAGAAATATTTTTGAAAGATGGTTGTTGTGCAGCTAAAGAAAAAGCAGTGAAAAAAAACAGTATAGAAAATTTTAATTTCATGTGTTTAAATGTATCGTTTTTAACAACTACATGTTGTTTACTTTATCCATCTTCTTGTGTAAGGCCTTTATTAGGATGCTCGTTTCATAGATAAACAAACTTAATGTAAAAAAGCAGTTACTCAAAGAAAGCAACTGCTTTTATAACAGATAACAAATACTATTCCACTGTATACAAACGCAGATTATCAATTTCTGGTTCAATGTGTTGCAAATCTCCATACGGATTGATTAATGGTTTTAATACACATAAAACGGTAGTAATTCCTTTGATAACTAATTTGTTTTTTGTGCTAACAGATTTCCATCTAAATTTTTCAATCGGAATATTATAAAATGCCAATTCTTTAGAAATCTCTTCGTTTTGATCTATCCAATCCATAATCTCTTCGGGACTTTTAAAAGAAGGGACTTCTCCATCAGAATCTATGTAATCAAGCTCCCATTTTACAGGAACATTAAATTGCGTAGTATACGAATCGCCAATAAAGCGTTCATTTTCATTGGTCAACGCTGTATACCAATCAACCTCTTTTTCATTTGGATAATTCTTTGCAAATTCTTTTGATAAATCTACTTTTCCTGGTGAATTTGCCGTTGGATAAAATCCGTAATATGGTTTTGCTAAAAAGTGATTAGAGAATTGGCCTCCAAAGACATTTATATAAGTAGTCGTTGTAACTTTTGGGCTTATATTTGTTGAGAATGTACTTTTTAAGTCTCTTACCAAATCAGTATTATTACTTAAGCTAGAAGCATGAAAAATGATGTTTGAATCTTCGGTAATTACCTTTTCTAATCTTGGTAAATTTCCATTGATTATTTCATTTCTAAGTGTATTCTGTTTTACTTTTTCTCCATTGATTTTTGTTTCCAATCCCATTCCTTTCCAAGGATTATTTTTGCTTACTATATGGATGTCTGTATATAAGCGTTCATCAAAATTATTGTTTAACCAAAGGATGATTTCTTGTAATGAAAATGCAGTTGTAATAACTTCAAATTGTTTTTCTTCGAAATGAGTTTTTGCACTTTTGTAAAACGATGAATTTGGAGTGTCTTTACCAGCTATAAATACAATCGATTCTCGGTACGTAGGAATGTCTGTTATTTCAGCTGCAATTGCAGTGTTTGTATTAACAGTAGTGGCTTTCTTTTTTTTATTACAACTAACAAGTGTTAAAACCACTGTTAATAGGATAATGGAAAATACGTTGGTGTTTACTAGAGTTTTCATGATACAAGGATTTAAGATTAATACGAATGTTTAATCAAATGTAGCACCAGTAATTAGCTAAAATACTTGTCAATTAGAATTCGTAACGATTTAATTAGAATTCGTAGAAAAGAGGTGATTAATTTAGAAATAATGGATAATCTATATCGTCAAGGTTTATTATTTGATGTATATAATTAGTACTGATAGCCAAAAGTGCATTTAATTCTTTCAACTCTTGTTTATTAAAAATTAAATACAAATTTTGATGTAATGTTTGTATTGGTATTTTTCTAGTTCCTTTAATATTAGAATATGATTTTTCCCATTCATCGGGTTTAATTTCTGCAATATGTTTTCTGAATTTTAATAGTTGATTTCTATTAAATTCAAAATAGATGTTGTTAAAAGCCAGATGGTAAATCTTACAATCTTTACAGATTGTTAATTCTCCATTTTTAACCTTTGATATTGTTTTAATTGAATGGCACATATTTCTCTTTTAAATTAATAACAATCAGTTTTTATTTGTTTTGTTTTTTTAAATGTATGCAATGGGGTATTTAATCGTTGTAAAGTAATTTTTTCTAAAATGGATAAAACACCATTCATCATTGCAACAGATCCGCAAATCATAATGGTTCCCTTGTTGTTTAACGTAGCTGCAATTAAATTTTCTTTTTTAGCAATTAAATCTTGTACATATTCATTGTTTTCTTGAGAATATGCGATGTGCATGTGTTGCTTTTCAATGTTCTTTAAATGAGGTTTATATAGGTTTAAAGATGCAGTTGTTTTGATACCAAAAAACAAATGGGTATTTGTATGATTGGCATTGAGCATTCCTAAAAAAGGGGCAATTCCTGTTCCGTTGGCAATAAGGATGGATTCCTTCTTTTTGGGCAGTTGAAATGCTTTATTTAATTGGATTATAGCTTTTACCTGATCATTCTTTTTAAGATTTAATAATGTGTTGGAACAGATACCAAATTCATGCTTTTTAATGCTTAAGATAATTTCATTGTCAATTTTACCAATCGAATATAATCGTTCAATATGATCTTCTTTTGGTCTTATTGATAACAAATCTCCAGAAGTGAATTTTGTCTTTTTATTCGGCTTTAAACGAATTAAATATGTATTGTCTTTGTTTAATTCGGTTTTATCTACTACAGTAAAATGTTGCTCCTTTTTTATTTTTTGAATTGTTTGTTTGAAGTGCAATTCAGAGCCAATAGCATTTTCAAATTGAATTCCCCAAGATTTGAAGTCAGCAAATGATTGGTTATTGATTTTGTAAAGTGGCAAAATGGAAGTACAGCCTGGATGAGTTTGTAATACGTCATCTATTTGAACAGCAAACTGACAGTATTGAGGATATGCTAATGATCCAAAACCAACAACCGAAAAATTAAAGGCTTTGTTTACAGAGTCTTCCTTAAGGGTTCTTAAAAACTTTGTACCGTTTATGGGTGGTTCACCATCACCATACGTTGCGGTTAATACGATTAAGTTCTTTAAGTTTTTATAGGTTGTGTAATTATTTAAATTGTTTATGTAAACAGTTTTCTTAGCTGCGAGCAACGCTTTGTATAAAGAGTTTGCAAATAGATTTGTACTCCCTGTTTCAGAGCCAACTAGGATTATGAATTCCGCTTTGTCTTCGTGAAACTTGTTTTTAATCAAGCTATTCTGTTGTCTTCTTTTTAAGCTAATGGTAAAGCCAGAATACATAAAGAAAAGTAATGCAAAACAACTTGCCATTAATAGAACTGACCAAATTACAGAGCCTCTACCAGTGTGTAACACCAAGCTCCAATTTGATAAAATTGTTACAAATGGTATGTTTTGATCACTAATGGTTTTACCAGAGTATTGATGAATAATGAGCTCCTTGTTTTGGGTTTTTAAGAAGAAATAATCTTCTTCATCTTCGGAAAAAGGAAATTCTAACGATTTTACATCATTTAATTTAATGGATTTAAATAAAGAGAATTCTGTTGGTAGTACCTTTTTTTGGGTAGGGTTTTCTGTGTAATTATAAGTATGAGTGATTTTTGAATCGGGTAATAAAGAAAATTTCTCTAGCGATAAATAAACTCCGGTTAACGTAATTATGATGATTGGAATAAACGTTAGTCGACCAATGGTAATGTGGTAATATTGTTCAAAATTTTCCTTTACTACTTTTAAAAAAAAACGTTTAATTCCACCTTGCCTTTTAAGTATTAAAATACTTCCTGTTATTGTAATTAATGTCAATATCAAAGAGAAAATCCCTACCAAAAACCTACCTGTAGATTTTAGAAATAATGATCTATGTAAATTTGTGACCCATTTATAGAAAGGGCTTTTACCAATACCGGTTGATATTTTATCTCCAGTAAATGGGTTGATATAAAATGTCTTGCTATCTCCGTTTTTTGTCACAAGAGATGCCTCTACAAAATGATTGTCATCAACTTTTAAAGAAATGACATCGGCATATTGTGTATCTAAAATAGCAATGGTTTTTGATAAAGATTGCGCTTCTAAATTATCAATGGCATATGGTTTTAGCTGATTTGAAATGGGTTCAAAAGCTAAAATAATTCCTGTGATTGCTGCTAGAAGAATAAATAAGGAAGAAGATATAGCCAGCGTAAAGTGACTATATCTCCAAATTGAAATGGTCATTTAAAAATTATTTTTGAGGCATCATACGTATGTATCGAATATATCCTTTCCCTTCTGTTTTACTCCTTACAGATTGTGTTGTTAATTCAAACTCAACATCATCTTTGTAGTATTCTTTATCTTCTACAGCAGATTCAAACCTAATTTTATAGCCATTGTCAATTTTATCGTTGTCTATATGTACTACGCTAATTGCTCTATTTCCTCCGCTAATTGTTGCTCCAGTAATGGCGTCAATTTCTGCATGAACTTTTCCTTGAAAACTCCACCATTCAGTAATATCATGATACCATTCATCATCATCGCCTTGAACATATAAGGTTTTTACATATTTTCCTTTAGAATTCAACAATGAAATTGCGACATATGCACCTTCACCGGCATAGTTTTTCATTTGAATCATACATTTGTATTTGGTGCTATTTGTAGTTGTAAAAGCTGAAACAACTATTACTAATAGGAATAGTGAGATTATTTTTTTTATCATTATTGTTATTTTAAAAAGCTAATGTCTATGTTTTTTAGGGCTTCATTTTCGGTAGCTAAATCATATAAAGTTTCGCTGAAATCTGTTGTAACAGTTTTATCAGCTCCATTGGTAATTAAGTATTTAGCAATTGTAGCATTCTTTGCAGTCATTACAGCTTTTTGCAAAGCAGTGAAGCCTTCATGATTTTTTGCATTGATATCAATTTTATATGTCTTGATAAATTTCAACATTGACAGGTTACGCTTATCTACAGCAAAGTGATAAAGGGTGTTTTTATTTTTTTGTGGTTTTGCAACGTTTAACCCTTTAGCTTCTAATAGTGCTAACTTATTTTTAAATTCTTGTATTTTTTTTGTGTCAAAATTATTGAATAAATAATATCCTAAGTGATTTCCTTTCTTGTCTATAACAGAAACATCAGCATTTCTATTTATGATGAATTGTACAACGTCAGAATTGTTTCGTAATGCTTTTGTTAAAGCAGACTGTCCATTTTTATTTTTATGATTGATGTTTTTGGTTGTAGATGTAAAAAGTTTAATAGCCTCTAATGAGTTTGTTGAAACTGCATTTAATAACGCTGTGTTTCCTTTTTCATCTGCTTGATTTACATCTATTCCTTTATTGATAAAATAATTTAATGTTGCTACATCTTTATTGCGATATGCTAAGTTATAAAGTGGTGTTTTGCCTTCTTTATTGGTAATGTTGGGTTGAACTCCTAGATTTTCTAAATATTTGAAAAATTCCAATGTATTATAACCATTTCTCGATCCTCTAGACGCAAAAAGCATTGCATTTCCTCCATTTTTGTTTAAAGTTTTATAGGGCACTCCTTTATGAACAAGCATGTTTAACATTTTTTTATTCCCTTTTTGAGCAGCATAATTAAAAACGCCATTTCCATCTTTATCAGTACTATTTAACTTTAAACCTTTAGAAATAAAATAGTCTACCATTTTAAAGTTGGTGAGGTTTGGTATTATTAATAAAAGAGCATTAGCACCTTTAGGGGTTTTGTCTGTTAGAACATTAGCACCGTGCCTTATTAGAAGATCATACAGCGCTATGTTCTCTACTCCAGCAGCAGCTGTAAAGTTGAGTATAGAATATCCTTTATCATCAATAACATCAGTCTTTGCACCATTTTTTAATAGGTATTCAACAATGGAAATATTGTTTTTATAAGAAGCCCAAAAAATGTAGGTTCTACCATCATGGGTAAGTTTATTTACATCATTCCCTTTTTTAGAAAGCAAATGTTTAATAACACTGGTATCTGCATTTCGTAAAATAGAATACACAACAGCATCAAAACCAGCTCTGCTCAGTTTTGTAGGGCTATTTCCTTCTACTATTTGTTGATCTACTTGAGCTATTGTTGGATTCGTTTTCCAAAAATTTCGGCCCATGAAAACATTTTTAGACTGTGCATTTAATGCATTTATAATGCATATCAAACCTAAAAAAAGTAGCTTTTTTATTGAGTTTTTCATCTTTTACTTTTTTACAAATGATTCAATAATTTCACTCATTTCCTTTTCTTGAGTAATTTTATCAGAAAATAAATACTTATATAAAAGTTTGTTTTTTACTTTCTTTTTAAGAACCAAGTCTGTATTTCTGTTGTAGATATTATCCCATTTATTACGTATTAATTGCCATTTTTGCGCGTTTTTACTCCACCAATCTTGTGCAGCTTGACATTTATTGTCAGCAACTTTTACATAGGTGTTATATCCTTTTTCTTTTGCAATAATTTGATCTTTATTATTCGTCCTTAATACTTTATCATTGTTTTGATCATGTACCCAACCGTAACTAGTAATCTCGTGTCTATTTCCTCTAGCAGTTATGTTGTAGTCACTTCTTTTAGTGTATTCTCTTCTAGGTAATGGTGCATAAGTTGTGTTTTCCCAATAACTTTTTCCATCTACATGCACCCAAGTTCCAGAACCTTCATACCGAGGACTGTCATCTACTTGATATACTTTTTGTGTCCATTGTTTTTTTACTTCTTTTTTAGTTTTTTTGAGGAAACTCCATGTGTTATTACTTGCATAGCTATATAAATTTTGATTTTGGTATAGCCATTCTTGCCTCCAATGTTTAACGATATATGGGTTTTGTGGATTACCTACTTGTAATAAGTGTTGAATTGAAATTTTATTCTTTTCATCTATAATAAGCTCTGCCCATTCTAAAGCTTTGTCGTTTTTTGTTTTTGAGGGTTTATAATTAGGGGCTTTACTGTAATTAAAGGTTTCTGTAAAATTGAATGTTACTTCGAAGCAGCCACTCATTTCTTTTATGGCTTCTCTATCCTTTTTCTTTTTGCTTTGTGAAAATATGCTGTTTGAAATTATAATACTTAATGTAATAAATAATACTGTTTTTCTCATTTCCTTATTTTTTTAATACTGATTTATGGGTGAATTATTTTTTTGACAAAAATATAAAATTTATTTAGATTGAATAAAAATAAAGAATATATTTGCAAGAAAATTATAAAGAATGATTCTTAATAAAGTTGTGGCTTTAAGCTTTTTCTTAACAAGTGTAGCCGTTTTAGCGCAAAAAGTAGAAGTTAAAAAGGATACAATAAAAACAATATCGTTAGATGAGGTGGTTATCACAAGTCAGTATAATGCGCAGTCAATTAAAAAAGCTGTACATAATGTGGTTGTAATTAGTCGGCAACAGATAGAAAATCAGGCAGCAAATAATTTGGTTGATGTATTAAATTTTAATCTCAACTTAACAATTATACCAAATGCCAAAACGGGCAAGTCTAGTATTTCATTTTTTGGATTGAACGCTGGGTATTTTAATATTTTGATGGATGGTATTCCATTAGTAGGAGACAATAGTTTAGGGAATGACACAGACTTAACGCAGATAAATTTAGATGATGTAGAGCGAATCGAAATTGTTGAAGGTTCAATGGGTGTTGAATATGGAGCAAATGCTGTTTCAGGAGTAATTAATGTAATCACAAAGAAAAATGGAAAGACCAAATGGAACATAAAAACAACATTACAAGAAGAAACGATAGGCAAGGAATATGGTTGGTTTGATAAAGGAAGGCATATTCAATCAGTAAGCATAAGTCACAATATAAATGAAAACTGGTTTATAAGATTTGGTGCTAATAGAAATCAATTTGCCGGTTTTTATAATGATAAACTAGGGAAAGATTATTATCAAAACAATGGTTTGAGAGGTTATGAGTGGTTGCCTAAAAATCAATTAACAACCAATGGAATGCTGAACTATACAAGAAAAAGGTTCAAGCTATTTTATAAATTCGAGTATTTTAATGAAGATCTTTCGTATTACGATGAAGCTGTTAGAGCTAATATTGATATTCAAAATCAAACGAGTAATCCTTCTGCAACAGACAGAATTTTTAAAACGAAAAGATTTGTAAATAATTTAAACATCAACGGTTCTTTAAATTCTGGAGCGAATTATAATATCTCTTTATCGTATCAACAACAAAAAAAACGACTAAACGAATTCAATTATTACATTGTTACGAAACAAAAGAGCGATGAAAAAGATGAAGTTTATCAATCAAGTACTGTTTTCTTTTCAAAAGGAACAATAAATAA
>Ga0105356_10000349_pt1 | contig 42687 bp, 30 predicted proteins | sample GOMGulsemesocosm_3_FD_83502 | JGI IMG/M metagenome (GOLD analysis project Ga0105356, IMG submission 83502) | Methane-oxidizing microbial communities from mesocosms in the Gulf of Mexico - GOM9D Gulf of Mexico | ecosystem: Environmental > Aquatic > Marine > Cold seeps | place: Gulf of Mexico...
AGACATGATATGTCGGACGATTAGCTCAGTTGGGAGAGCACCGCCCTTACAAGGCGGGGGTCACTGGTTCAAGCCCAGTATCGTCCACCATTATCACTTCAAATGTATATCCTAGATTCATATCTATATGGACGATTAGCTCAGTTGGGAGAGCACCGCCCTTACAAGGCGGGGGTCACTGGTTCAAGCCCAGTATCGTCCACCATTATTTTAAATTAAAATAATTCAGAAATAACATAAACTAACAAAGCACCTTCTACCCTTTACAGCCCGCGCCAATCACTGGCTCAAACCTAGTATCCTCCACCATTATTTAAAATTAAAACAATTCAGAAATAACATAAACTAACAAAGCACCTTCTACTCTTTACAGCCCGCGCCAATCACTGGCTCAAACCTAGCATCCTCCACCATTATTTAAAATTAAAATAATTCAGAAATAACATAAACTAACAAAGCACCTCATCCCTTTACAGCCGAGCCTGTCACTAGTTCAAACCCAGTATCATCCACAATATTTATTTATCATTACAAATTTAAAATTAATTTTTAGTAAACTTCACTTCTAAATAGTAAAGCTATACTTCTGCTAAACTCATGTAAAAAGCCTTCATAAATAAATTATCAAATAATTCCTCTAAAAATTAAATTATTTTGGGATCATAAACCTATTTTAAACCCCCTCTCCTAAAAAACTAATAACACAGATAATTAGTTAAGCTTCTTAAAATAATAATCTAGGCTAGTTAAGTCATCTATTTATGGACGTATATTGATCACTTATACCCGTTTCATTAATTAAGGTTACAGAATTCAATGAGAATAAATTTTCAAGAACAAGGCGCTTGATTTACTAATAGTTGGCTATTAGGATTGAAAGCAACGATGTTATTGGATATTTAAGCCATTTGAAAATTATCACTTAGTTAGTGAGATTGGTATTAATGTTAAGGCTAATATAAATTCAGATTACGAATCAAACAATAATAAAGTAAACTTAACACATAGCAGCTCTTATAATTTTTAGGCTCCACTTTTGGTAGATATATTTAAAAAATGAATAATGCTCAGCCCATTTTATTATTAACTGAAGCCGTAAATGACTTTTTGATTAAGAGTGATTTACCTGCAACTTTAACCATAGAAGAATGTGCCTCTTTATTGGCGATGAGCATGACTTCTTTTCGTCGTAAACTTGCTCAAGAAGAAACCAGCTTTAAGCTTATTCAAAGTAAATTTCTCAATGAACTTTGCGTAAATGCTTTATTAACAAAACATATGAACATCGATGGCTTAGCAAATAAACTAGGCTATTCTGAAAGGGCAACATTTGAACGTGCATTTCGACAAAAATTTGGTGTAACGCCATCACAATTTAGAAAAATGTCTCAAGCAGGAGAAGTTAATAGCAGTTATCAAAAACTAACCGAGATTGCTAAAAACATGCCTCCTATGTCTGGTAGTTGCCGTCAATTACTTGATGAAAAAGAACGAGGTAATATTGATTTAAAAAGAGTTATTGATGTAATTAGTAAGGATGCTATTTTTTCTGCTCGGATTATGGGACAAGCGAGTAAAGCAATTTATGGCAGAACACCAACAAACCTAAAAGAAGCCATAAGCCGAAACTTGGGTATTGGCACTGTAATTAACTTCGCCATTATTTATGCGATGAAAGATGCACTGCAAGAGCATGTAGAACAAGTAATTATTGATCAATACAGTGCCGCATTTTTAATTGCGCCAAAACTTTTTCAACAAATTAGAAGGTCTTTAGGTTCAAGTGTTAAATTCGATATTACGTTAACTGAGCAAGTACTTGTATTTGCATTGCTCGGGGTCTTTTTATTAAGCCATAAAAGCGCATATAAACATGAACTAATGTTATATTCGTTACGCGGTATCGGTGACCTAAACTCTTTAAACCATTATATAAGAAAATCGATGGCTATCAGCATATATTCATCTTCATCACTTATGCTATCGTTATGGCATATAGATGCTAGTCTAATTAAGCAACTTAATCATCTGGAGAAAGTAAGTCAGTCGGGGGGGAAAGGCAGTGAGCAAGACGAACTCGTGCTCTTTATGTTATCGTGTTTATACTATTCTGCCGCTGGACATGATGATATTAGTGAGATAAAGCAAAAAGCAGAATTTTTGAATATAAATAATTTTGATGAAATTATAGCGCTAGTCTTTCAATCATGATAAATAGTTTTAAAGTAACGTTCTCAATCATCAGTAACATCTGATTTTAAAGATAAAATTTAAGAAACTTTATAGTTTTTCTTGTTTACGCTGACGTACAAATAACAAAGTTATTGCCGTTAATAACAAAATAAACATTGGTGGTTCAGGTACAGTAGCTACCTGCTCTAAAGATACATTATCAACTAAACCGCCTAAAGTATTTTGCCGACCAAATGAGCCAAAGCTTAAATTCATAGTTTGTTTTATCGCTGTAAATGAAACTGATTGTAAAGTCCAATCAGCTGTTAAACTTCGAGTACTATCAGCTACAAAGGCAGCGTTCATATCTACATCAAAATCAACCGCTGCGTCATACCAAAAAACATTAATGCCATTATCGTTATTGCTATTGGTTCTAGGCTTGTAATAAAATTCTAACAAATAATCTGCCCCCACTTTTAATGAATTCAATGTTTGTGTCATAACTGCATTCGAAGCACCACGAGGGTGCGAATCTAATTCAACATGATGTGAGCCATTTTGAGAGCGAGAAACAACGTTTTTTTGCAGCTCAATGCCATTACCATATGCTGTTTCCCAACCGGGTAAAGCATAAAAAACATCCCATACTCGATGCTTATTTTTATATGCTTGCAAGTCAGTATTAAAAACGGTACCAATTGACGTTGAAGAATCTGCAAAAGTTAAATCTTCAAAGCTACCATTAGTGATTAAAGATGCACTTACAAATGGGCTTAAGCTCATTAAAGAAAACGATAATAAAATTGTATTAATGAATTTTAGCATTGAAAAGTAATCACTTATTAATTTACTTGGGTAAGTGAAGTGTACGTAGGGTTAGAAATGAAAAATATGGCTAAACTGTCCAGTTTTTGTAATGGCATTATTTATTAATTTAATTCAGTAACCAAATTAACGTTAAACCTGACGGTATAGCTGATATTATCTATCTACTTGTCGGCCTGATTTAGTCCCATATTATGCAATTTAACTATCGAATAGTTTTCATTATTACAGCCTTGCTATTTACCTTATCAGTTAGTCTTACAGGCATGAACTATTATGTCTCAATGAATTTAACCCACTCCCAGCTAAAGAACAGCTCTATTCCTCTTACCGTAGATAATATTTATACTGAAATTCAAAAACTGATCATAGAGCCAAACCTTATAGCATCAATGATGGCACACGATACATTTATGAAAGATTGGCTAGCCAATCAAGAAAGCGATAACGAACAAGTAGTGAAGTACCTGGATACAATTCAAAATAAATACCAAATGTTTGCCACTTTTTTAGTATCGGAAAAAACGCAAAACTATTACTCCGCAGCTGGTTTATTAGAAAAAATGGAGGGAGGTAACCAGAACAATGACTGGTACTTTGCATTTAAGAATAATCCTGAAGTACACGAGATAAATATAGATAAAAATGAGCATATGGGCTCTTTATTGGTGATGTTTATAAACCATAAAATTTTTGATAATGATTTCCATATGATTGGTGCAACTGGAGTCGGTATAAGAACATCGTATATCAACGATATGCTTAAACAGTTCCGTTTGAAATACAATTTTAGAGTGTACTTTATTAATGACGAAGGCGAAGTGATTATTTCGGAGCTAGACACTAGTCTTATTAGTAATATTGACGAATTGCCTGAGCTAAGTGAGATCAAATCTGATTTAATCAGTAAAGGTTCGCAATTATTTGAATACATTCGTAACGATGAAACAGTGTTGTTAAATCGAAAATATATCCCTGAACTTGATTTATATTTGCTTGTTGAAGCTAAAATGAATGACTTTACCAATGAAGTTAAAGAGACTTTCTATTTCAATATTGTAATATCACTACTGTTAACTGTTGCTATAACACTGATTGTACTGGTTTATGTTAGAAACATTCATATCAGGCTTAATCAATTAGCCGATAACGATCCGTTAACCGGATTGCCAAATCGTCGATTCTTCAACAGAAGTTTAGAGCATGCTCTACTTCTTAAAAAACGTAATAATACTAACTTATCAGTGTTGTTTCTTGATTTAGACAACTTCAAAAAAATTAATGATACCAAAGGACATGATGTTGGCGACAAAGTATTAAAACGCATAGCTAAAATACTAACCATCACGATTAGAGCAACTGATTTTACATCTCGTTGGGGGGGCGAAGAGTTCATTGTCCTAATGCTTGATAGTGACATAGATGGTGCGATATCTAGTGCAGCAAAGCTTTGTAAAGCCATAGAACAAGATAAATCACTAGTTGGCCTAGTTGACCATAAAGTAACAGCTAGTTTAGGCGTGACTGAGGTTAAAAATGATGACGATATAGATGCTATATTAAAGCGTGTGGATAGTGCGTTATATAAAGCAAAAGATTCAGGTAAAAATCAATATATTGTTGGATAACCTGCCTAATTATCGTTAACGCTTGTAAGGACTCTATACCTGTTACCATTCAAGATGCTGGTTTCAGAGTGCTTGAGCGATTTCGAGTCAAGGTGCTGTGATGTCATAATGATTACTCCCTTATAAATCACAGCAACGATGAAGTGATAACAGGTATATAATAGGAAATATAAGTGATTTCCAAACCAAATTATGGGATAGAGTCGTTGATAGTAAACCGTCGAACTCATTTATCTAGGGTGATGAGTTAAGCGCAATATTTTCTTCTCGATTTTAACTAACATTAAGCATTTCAGTTTATTAAGTCAACCAAGCAAGAGCATCATCTCTATTGGTAAATACTTGAATATTTAATACAGCGGAGCTTGGAATATCAGCCGCAAAATCAGCACTAAGTTTCACCATTTTATTTGGTGCGAATACAGCTATTTTATTTATAGCTTTTAATGTTCCAAATTTTATCAATGCATCCAGTTGAGTAGAGTAAGAATTTTTTTTATTTATTAGTAATGAAAATGAATGAGTGAAAATAGATAATAAACATTTATGGATTTCATTGACCATTTCCATGTCGATATTAACGCCTTCATCTACAATTACTTCAGCAAGATTACTCCTTAAAACACCAATTACTCCAAATGATAATTTATACAATTCCATATGACACAGATCCCTTAAATTCTATTAATGATGAATATTTTTCAGGTTGCTTTGTGGCACAACCTTTCACTTGATTCTCCAATGCATAAACGTCGATTTCCCCTTATCAGCCAACCTTATTCTTTTCAAAATGTTACGTCAACTTTGTTCTAAAAATATGCTTAAAAACATTTATTTCAGCTAGAGTTCCAAGATATCCATTCAGTTGACTAATTATAAAGAGCTTGTTGCTTCTTCAGACAAGTAACTCCATTTTAAGTGGCTTCTTGGCACTTTTATAATACGTAACAGTAGTATTTCTGCAAAAAAAGTGAGTGATTTTCAATCGTTGTGGCATTTTTTAATTACTGATATATGTTAACTATTGGGATTTATATCAATCTAAAGGTATGATTGGAGATATGTATAATAATAACAAGTTTATGGATAATACAAACAAGGAATAAACCATGGATAAATTTAGGTTAACATTAGCTGCTATTGCTGTTATTTCAGTGTCAGCTTGTTGTCAAAAAAAAACTGATACTGAACATGAATCAAAAGTAGCTGTAAGTAGTGTTTTATTAGAGCAAAGAGCTGCTCTTGCTAGTAACACTAAGGATCAAGGTTTTGGGCCACAGTCGCCAAGAGATATCGATTCAAAACAAGGTACAAACAATCGTGATTTTAGTACAGCTCCTGCCCATACTGAAATGAATTTGTGTAACATTCATTTCCATAAAAATGCTGAGCATAAAGGCGGAGAGTTTACCTTATTTGCAGGTGAAGGTGATGGCCATGGTTATAACAGTGGTTATAAATATTCTGGTACATTAAATAAAAAAGAATTAATGCCAGTAAATGATAATATATGCAAAAATAAACATGGTAGCCTTTCTTCTGGCGATACCATTGAAGTTCATTATGTTCATTCAACAGCAAAAGTAAAACCTGGCCCCACATTAGGATCTTGTTTGAGTGATTCAATCAAAAACCCTGAACTTCGTGTTGAAACGCAAGTCTTTGTTTTAGTAAATGACGAAAATGCTCTGGACTTTAATGACTTATCAAAGCATGAAATGAAAAAAGGTTTAGCTCAAGCATTAAATATCCCTAATAATACAGGGCTTCCAATTCAATACGCAGGCTCAACCACTGGACCTAGTTATAACGAAAAAGGGTCTCCTTTTCAGGTTTCTTGGAGTGTAAGGCCGAAAGTTGCAAAAGTGGATATCGCCTCGGTTGGAAAATGGTGTGAAGGAAATATCTTCAATGAAGATCATGCTCATGGCGTTAGAAATTTAGTTATAAATCAAGATTTATTGTCTAATATGTAGTCGCTAATATATTATACCAATTAAGTTAAGTTTGTTCCCATTCAGCGAGAATTAAAAGGCTTATAGGCAAGGTGTTGATTGCAGAGAATGGTTATGCAGGAGAATATTCCTCCTGCATTCTCTTCTAAGTAACATAAAATTAAGTTGTTGATTTATAAGTAAAGAAAAACATATAAAAATCGTCATCTTCGAAGTCTCCGATCGAACATCCATTGTCTTTTGAAACTGGATCCCCGACTAATACACCACGGGGATGACGAACAAAGGTTTGCTGTACTTGCGGATAAAATGTTACTCGTAGATGGTTGAGTCGCAGCCGCTGATTTGCTAATAAGCTACATCCATGTAGCGTCCTGATCAAAATCAATAACGTAGCATAAAAGCCTTTTAAACTCATCGAAGAAGGCACCTTGAATGGTAACGGGTAGATATTATTTGAAGGTTGTACTCAACGTATCGATTACTCCTGCACTTATATTGACTTCAATACCACTAGAGTTAACTCTCTGTGCTAATTCAGCATTGCTTTTAGATATATCATCAACGGTAATAATACTTTGATTAATTTGATTAGCAACGACACTTTGTTCTTCTGCTGCCGTTGCTATTTGTGCAGTCATATCGCTGACATCATTAACATTAATAATGATATTATTCATCGCCTGTTTTATTTTTATCGTATCTTCTGAGCATTCCTCAGCATTTTCTTTACTAGCGAGCATTACTTGACTCCATGCTTTTAAAGTCGTTTGTAACTCATGGACTGAAGCTTGAATTTGTACCGTAGCACCTTGGGTTCTGCTTGCCAGTGTTCTTACTTCATCAGCGACGACAGCAAAACCACGCCCTTGCTCCCCTGCTCTTGCTGCTTCAATAGCTGCATTTAACGCTAATAGATTTGTTTGATCTGCAATACCTTGAATTTCAGACATTATCGTGGAAATTTTGTCAACATCTGTTACTAAATCAAGGGCATTAGTCGCTGCATTTTCAACGTCTTTGACTAAGCTGGTAATTTTGTTTTGACTTAAGTCAATGATTTTAATGTTGTGCTGACATTCATCTTGAATGCTAACAACTTTGTCATGAGTTAATGTTGTGTTTGAACTTACTTCATCAATCGTAGCGCTCATTTCAGTGATAGCTGTAGCGAATTGTGCTAAATGATCATTTTCCTCCTGTATGCCTTCAAGCATTTCACTCGATAATTGCTCCAATTCAGTAGCAACTTTCACTAAAGTACGCCCAGAGTCACGGCTTCTACCTAATATTGCTTTAATTCTGGCTTTATATAGTTCAATCGGGTAATTGATAATACTTGTCAGCCCTTTCCCTGAATAAATCAATCGAGATGGGCTATCAAATGACCTTTTTGTTTTTGCAACGGCGTTGGGGAAAAATACCAGCTCCTCTGAAAAGATAGCTAAAATTAAACCAATACATGTCAATAAAATGATAGTTGAAATAAAAGAGTCAACATATACCCAGTTTGCAAGCAAAGCTAAGGTAATCACAATAGACATAATAAAGCGCTTTAATCGTGTATTACCATTAAAGTCAACATTTGAATTGTTCTTGTTTAACTTATCATACAAATGTTGAGCTTTATTCTTTTGTTGTTCCGATGGACGTGTTCTAACCGATTGATAGCCAGTAATTCTATCATTTTCATATAAAGGCGTTACATAAGCATCTACCCAATAAAACTCACCATTTTTGCAACGATTTTTCACCATACCACGCCATGAATCACCACGCTTTAGCTTTTCCCATAGGTCGCCAAAAGCAGCCTTAGGCATGTTAGAGTGACGAACAATATTGTGATGTTGTCCAATTAACTCATCTAAAGAATAACCAGAGACTGCGCAAAATTCATCATTTGCATACGTTATCCTACCTTCTAGATCTGTAATTGAGACTAATTGCTCAGACTCAAGGTAGGTTCTTTCATTATTTGAAGCGTAATTCATTAAAATATCCATACAATAATTGGTAAAAGTAATTTAAAAAGTAAAAAGCATTTTCACTTTTTAAATCACTTTAGTAAAAAACCAGACAAAACATTAAGGCATATTTAAAGTCAATAAAGCACACATCATATTTCGATATGACTTTATGGGTTATCAATAATGTCACAAGCTAATCTTTCTTGTTCTATTTGATGCCACTGAATCTTTCAGCTGCGCAGACTTATAGGCTGATATGATTAGTAGTCATATCAGAATTTTTATAGAAATTTCTAAGAGCGAATCAACTGCCTGTACCAAAAAGCAGCCTATGTTCATAAATTAAAGCTTAGGGCACTCTAGACATAATCATCATGACATCATCGAATGAGCTTTGAATTTCTTCCAGATTTGAACTTGTATTATCCGTTTTACTGTTTAACTGATGTTGATATAAGGCCTCGGCACTGTGATGCATCAATTGATAGGCATTTTCAAGTTCAGTTAACCAATCTTTACTAAATACCTTTTTTTGTTTGTTTCTGTTAAGCCATCCCGAACATACGCTATTATTATCTCGCTTAACCTGCTCTCCTTGTTGAGTTGAAGCTGAGGAAATGCGTTTTGAAAGTGCCGTAAATTCGTGCTGTAACGCGATATCGAAAACTTTGAGTTTACTTACTTTTTGATGGTGTGTTTCGTTAGCCCAAGCTATCCAATCTTCATTCGGTTGGTACAATGTTAACCAGTTATTAAAATCATTGACTGGCATAGGACGTGCGATACCATACCCTTGTGCCTTTTCACATCCCATCATTAAAAGCATTAACCCGTGTGCCGTTGACTCTACCCCCTCAGCAATGACATCTCTGGAAAAAGACTTAGCCAGACCAAGTACACCACTGATGATGCTATAATTATTTGCATCATTGAGCATTTCAATAACAAAAGATTGGTCTATTTTTATAACATTAGCCGGTAGTGATTTAATGTGTGTTAACGATGAATAGCCAGTGCCAAAATCATCTAAAGCGACTTGTAAGCCGAACGTATCACGACAAATATTGAGCGTATTACTGATGGCATTAAGATCACCCAGTACGCTACTTTCTAAAATCTCAAGTTGAATAAAGCGTGTGTCCAAATACTCATATTTACTCAATATATCTTTTAGATCATCGATAAAAGTAGCTGATTGAAGGTGATAAGAAGAGATATTAATACTGACTTCAATCATTAAACCTTCTCGCTGCCACTGGGTGAGTTGTTTAATCGCATTATTGATCACCCATTGACCAAATTGGATTTCCACCTCTGTGCCTTCTAATACGGGTAAGAAGTTCATGGGAGAAATAATGCCATTTTCTGGTGAGATCCACCTAACCAATGCCTCTACGCCATACACTTCACCTGTTTTCATATTCACTTTAGGTTGATAATAAAGTGTGAATTCTTCATTTTGGATAGCATTAGTAATTTTATTTAACTCATGTTGTTTTTTAATGATTTGTTGGTCTTTTTCTTCATTAAATAAATGGTAACCATCTCCCCCTGACAGTTTTACCTGGTACATTGCTTGGTCTGCATGACGAATTAACGTATCTATTTCACCTTGACCATTAGGGTATAATGTAACTCCCACAGACGCAGTAATGACGTGGCAAATACCGTCTAACACTAAAGGTTGTGCCAATGAATGACGTATTCGCTTAAGAATGTCTTCACAATCAGCAAAGGTTTGTATATCGCTTAATAATAAAGCAAATTCATCACCGCCTTGTCTTGATATTGAGTCCTCACCTCTTAAGTTGGATTTGAATCGCTCGGCAACCTCGATTAAAACTTTATCGCCAACACTGTGTCCATAGTTATCATTAATTAGCTTAAAATTATCTAAGTCAATAAAGCACACTGCTAATGATCTTTTTGTACGGTCGGCATGGGCAATAGCTTGGTTGAATCGGTCAATAAATAACGTTCTATTGGGCAATAATGTCAAGGCATCATAATGGGCCATTTGCTCTAGAGTACGTTGTTGATTCTTGATTTGAGTAATATCAGCAAATAACCCCATATAGTGGAGTGTTTTTCCACTATTGTTCTTTAACGAGGAGATGGTTAATATTTCAGCATAGAGCTCACCATTTTTTTTCCGATTCCACACCTCTCCTTTCCAGTAACCATGGGCAATTAGACAGTCCCACATATCAGTATAAAACGCCTTACTTTGTTTTTTGGAGTTCAATATTCTCGGATTTTTACCCAATACCTCTTTGGGGTTATAACCAGTTATTTGACAAAAAGCGGGGTTTACATCAATGATAGTACCGTCAGTTTGTGTGATAAAAATACCATCATGGGCTTCAACAAAAACCTGTGCAGCTAACTTTAGTTGCTCTTCATTTGCCGTACGCTCAATCATTAATTGATTAAATTCATTTGTCATTACCGCAATTTCATCTTGTCCTGATATTTCAAGCAGTTTATTGTTTTGATTGCTTATACGTGATTCTTTCATAAAACAAGCTATATACTTAATTCGTTCAACTAATCGACCTTTGAGTATTTGGCTTAAAAAACTTGCTATTGCCAATACCATTAAAACAGTAAGCGTATAGAAAACTAGTGGCGTCTTAATTTCTTTATTTGCTTGCTTTTTCAAGCTAATAATATCGTTGATAATTTTTGAACTGACGGAGTGTAATAGGTTAATGCGCTGTGTTGCCAATTGCCACCATTGTTCAGGGTTCATTAAATCTGTTGTGTTTTTTAGTTTTGAAATGGCGGTTAAGGCGGGACTATTATCAACTTTTACTTTTTCTTCAATAATGGCTATCGGAACATTTTTCTTTTTTAATCGGGTGACTATATCAATGTTGGACTCATACTGATGAATAACCTCAAACAAATCAAGTAAGTACTCCTGACCATCTTGGCTTAATGCGTATTGTTTTTTAAAGTGCATTATTTGATTACGTAAAAAAGAAAAATTTTTCTTCATCCGTGTTGCATATATTTCATCTCCGCGAATTATATAATTTTGGTAATCATGAATTAAACCACTAAAACCAAATATCGAAACAATAGCATTTAAAATATTGCGTTGCTCAATAACATTGACTGTCGACTCTCGAAACTGAAGAAATTGTTGTATTTTTTTATCGCTCATCGCTTCATACATCAGAGCAGAGTGCTTAGAAGAAGCAACATTATAATAACGACTCAATTCTGCCTGTTGCCTTGCAATATGGTTGGTAACCTCTCTTGGAATGAAGTTGTCTGTTTGTTTATTATTATTTTTCTGAGCATTAATCACACCGTGCAATAATCCACGTTCTATTGCGGCGTACTCTTCAAGTCCTAAAGCATAACTAAGGGATGAAACCATGTAGCTCGTTTCTTGGTTGGCCGCCATAGCATGCAACATGTTAACTTTTTGAAGTAATTCGAAAATTAACACGCTATAAAAGTCAAAAAAATTATTGTCTATAAGGTTATCAATTTCTGAACGGATAGACTTTAACTGTGCAAATTGTTGTTCAATTTTTTTAAAATTCATTACCGTTTTTTGAGGGAGATACAAAGGAGGTGTGGTAAAAATAGGAGTGATTTTTGAGTACGCCTCCATTGTGATTTTTCGTTGTAGCGCTAATTTTAATTGGTAACTGTTATTTTTTACTGAAAAAGCACCAGCACTGAGTCCTCTTTCTGTTTGAAGGCTGTGTAACAATACCGAAAGATCTTTAACAACGAGTGAAAAATGTAAAACGTCTTGAGTTTCCTCAAGTTTTTTATATTTATCAAATATGGCTATAAAGGCAAAGAAAAGTAAGGTGAAAATAGGTAAAACTAAGAATGCATTCAGTTTTGTACTGATGTCACTCTTATGGAATAAATTTAACACTGTATATCCTTAAGTAATGAATAAATTTAGTACTTTTTTAACAATCAACTTATTCATGTTACATTTATAAAAATGTAGTCATGGGTCGATAAAAGAGAATGATTATTACTTTGATAAGTAATACGCTTTTCGACGAAAAAGATGGTACTACAAAAGACAACTGGCTTTATTTATCAATATTAATAAAAGCTGATCTAGATCAAGGAAAAGCAAATCATATTAAGAAAGTAATTTTCACTAGCCTTCAGTTGTAGCTTAAATATTATAAATGCCATCAAATTGAAATGTTTTGTAACATTCTCAAGGCTTTATATTATGATGTCAGGCTGTTTTTGAAGGGGGTTTATCATTTGCTAGGCATAGCTTTAGTGAAAAAAACATAAAAGCTTAAAATATTAAAGAGGAAAAGTTTATACCCAAGTCATTTCAAGATGCAGGATTCAACTAGAATTAGAAACGTCTTTAGGCAAGGCATTGATTGAAGAGAATAGATACTCTCTTCAATCAATAACGCAACATAAAACGTTTCTAAACTAGCCTTTTAGGGACGATTGAGTAAAACATGCTCGTCGTTGCATCTATTTTTAAGGGAACAACCATTAATAAAAAGATGCGCCTTGATCATGATTTGCTCAGGCATCCTGAGACTCGCATATTGAGGTGGTTTGGTATATATTTTCGGGCTAGTATTTAATACCAATATCACTAACTATGTGATCATTTCTACTTGTTAAAACGACCAACTACTTCGTTATTTATTTAATAATTAACGCTGCATGGATGCAGCTTATTAGACAATGCAGGAGCATATTGTCCTGAACAACTAGTTATTAAAATAAATGCCTTGTATTTGGCAGTTTTTCCTACGTATAAAATAGATCACCTAATTAATGAAACTGGTATAACTCAACAATAATGACCTAGCTATTATTTTAATATTACGTTTTTTCGAAAATAAGGTGGTATCTCTCTCTAAATACTATATTTCATAACGCGCTAAAAACATTAACACTGCATCATCAGCGATTATTTTTTGCTGCTCAGAAGATGGGAAAACTTGGTTCATTAATAATTGTGGCCAAAAAGCATTGGCCTTAATCAATCCTAAGAATTGTTGAGCAGCATAATCAACATCTACCGCTTCAAGTCGGCCATCATTTATCGCATCATTTATCCAAACATGTAAACCATCTTTTTGTTGACCTAAATGCTCTAAAGTACTCGAAGCTAATTCTGGAGAACGAATAAATTCAGCAAGGATAATACGGTTTAAATCACGAAAACAATCAGATCCTAATAACTGAATTTCACTCATCGCAGCAATATGTAATTGTTCAGCAAGAGGTTGGCTTCTTTGGTATTTAATATTCACCGCTTGGCTAAATGAATCACAAAGTTGTTTAACAATGTTATGAAACAAAAACTCTTTACTCGGAAAATGATTGTAGACGGTACGTTTCGAAACTTCTGCTCTTTTTGCCAATGAGTCCATGCTAGCACCTAGAAAACCTTTATCTTTAAACTCTTCTTGTGCTGCCGCTAAAATATCTAAACGTTTTTGTTCCGTTAGGGTTAGTGCTTTTTCCATACCAATAATTTTAAAATGTTACATCATGTGTAAATTCTACACTGTTTAGTTTACTTTTCAATGAATACAGGTAAACTGCACCGAGTAGTTTACCCCCTTTTATTCTAATCAATACTAAATTTGTAATCCTAATTACATTATTTTTTGGTCATTTATTTATAGGTTCTTTATGTCAATATTTCGTTTTAGATTAAATGGCCAGCTAAAGCCATTTATGCGTGGTCTTTTATTGCTATCATCTAGTGCAGTCCTTGTTACATCACTATCAGGCTGTGAACAAGCACAACAGTCTGCACCTGCGGGGATGAAACCTGCAACCGTGTCTGTTATGAATATGACCACCCAATCAGTCCCTTTTAGTATTGAATTACCCGCCACGTTATCTGGTGCAAAAGAAGTGGAAATTCGTGCGCAAGTATCCGGTATATTACAAACAAGAAATTTTAGTGAAGGTGATAAAGTTACCGCTGGACAGTCATTATTTAGTTTAGATGCCAAAACTTACGCTGCTGAAATGACAAAGAGTAAAGCCGATTTAAATGCTGCTATGGTCCGCCTTAAGCAAGCGCAACGTGAAGTTAACAGAATAAAACCATTACGTGATAAAAATTCAATTTCACAACGTGAGCTAGACAATGCAATTTCTAACGTTGATATTAATTTCGCTGATGTTAAATCTATGCAAGCTAAACTAGATCAAGCGCAGTTACGTTTAGATTATACCAAGGTAACCTCCCCTGTTACCGGCATTGTTGGCCGTGAATTAGTTTCTGAAGGTACTTATGTTTCTGGCCCTGAAGTATTGTTAACACAATTAACTCAAATTGATCCTATTCGTGTCCGTTTTGGTTTATCTGAACGCGAGCAATTACAAATGCGTAATGATGCAGCCGCAGGTTCACTGACCTTACCAGTAGCAGGTCATTGGAAAACCAGAATCAAATTGTTTGACGGTTCACTCTACCCTCAAATTGGCCAAGTTAACTTCAGCGATATCCGTATAAACAGTCAAACTGGTACCAGTGAATTACAGGCGATTACGCCAAACCCCAATTTTTCTTTAAGACCGGGACAATTTGTTCGTATCGTATTAGAAGGTGCTGTACGTGAAAATGCTTTTGTCGTCCCCCAAAGAGCGGTATTAGACAATGGCCTTGGCAAGTTTGTTTATGTTATGGCCAAAAATGACAAAGGTGTGACGGTCGCATTACCTGCGCCTGTTGTTGTTGGTGAATGGGTAACCCAAGCAGAAGGGATAGAAAATGGCTGGATAATTCGAGAAGGTTTAAAGGCGGGTGACCAAGTAATTATTGATGGCATGGCTCGTATCTTCTTCCCAGGTATGCCGATACGTTTAGCTGATGATCAGCTAACGACTACCGCACAGCAATAAGGGGCAGATTAATGTTTTCTCGTTACTTTATTGATCGACCTATTTTTGCTTTTGTCATTTCTATCTTTATTGTTTTGGCTGGTTTAGCGGCTATGCGTAGTTTATCCATTGCGCAATATCCTGAAATGTCCCCCCCTGTGGTACAAGTTACTGCAGTGTACCCTGGAGCATCTGCTGAAGTATTAGAACAAACCGTTGCTACCCCTTTAGAAAATGCCATTACCGGGGTTGAAGGCATGATGTATATGTCATCAACCTCAACCAGTTCTGGTGCAACAACGATCACAGTGACTTTTGAAATAGGCACTGACCCTGATCAAGCTTCAGTGAATGTTAACAACCGGGTTAAACAAGTAGAAGCCCGTTTACCTGAAGAAACACGTCGTCAAGGTGTTGTAGTTGCTAAGAGTTCATCAAGCTTTTTACATGTTCATGCCTTTTATTCGCCTGATGATAGCCGCGAAGCATTATGGACTTCTAACTATGTAACCTTAAACATTATTGATAAAATCAAGCGTATTCCCGGCACTACCAGCGTACAAATTTTTGGCGCAAAAGATTACGCCATGCGTATATGGTTACGCCCTGATGTAATGAGCCAATTAGGTGTTACGGTTGAAGAAATTAGCAATGCGGTACGTGAACAAAATTCACAATACGCTGCTGGTAGAATTGGTGCAACACCAACTTCCATTAGCCCCCAGTCATTGGTTTACAGTGTTAAAGTACAAGGACGATTAACGACTGCAAAAGAATTTGAAGATATCATTATTCGCTCCAATACTGATGGTAGTTCATTACGTTTAAAAGATATTGCCCGCGTAGAGCTAGGCTCAAAGGATTATGACTTTGATGGCCGTATCAACGGAAAAAAGGCGGTATTATTAGGTATATTTTTACAGCCTGGCGCTAATGCGCTTGATGTTGCTGATGAAGTGAATGAAACCATTGCTGAATTAAAAACACGCTTTCCGTCAGGGCTCAAACATTTACTCCCTTACGATACCACCCGTTTTGTAAAAGTATCCATTCGAGAAGTATTAAAAACACTTGGCGAAGCCATGATACTGGTATTTTTAGTGGTTTTCCTTTTCTTACAAAATTGGCGTGCTACGTTAATTCCCCTTATGGCGGTGCCCGTATCCTTATTAGGCACTTTTGCGGGCCTTTATATGCTGGGCTATTCAATTAATACTTTAACTTTATTCGGTATGGTCTTGTCTATTGGTATTGTAGTTGATGACGCGATTGTTGTACTTGAAAACGTAGAACGGATTATGCATGAAGAAGATGTGTCGGTTCGTGATGCAGCAATAAAAGCGATGAAAGAGGTCAGTGGCCCAGTCGTTGCCATTGTATTAGTGTTATGTTCGGTATTTGTGCCTATTGCCTTTTTAGGTGGCTTAACAGGTGAGCTATTTCGACAATTTGCGATCACCATTTCTATCTCGGTGAGTTTATCTGGCTTGGTAGCATTAACCATGACACCTGCTTTATGTGTTTTAGTATTAAAACATGAAGACAAAAAAACAAACTTCTTTTTTAACGGCTTTAATCGATTTTTTAATAAAGTCACTGGACACTATGTTTCGGGTGTAAGCTTCTTTCTTCGCCGTGGTTTATTAGCATTAATGCTTGTTATAGGCATGGTAATAATAACAGCAAATATGTGGTTAAAAACGCCAAGTTCCTTAGTACCAGACGAAGATCAAGGGTATTACATTTCTGCTGTTTTTTTACCTGATGGTGCATCATTGCAAAGAACCAAAAAAGTAGTTGATGAAGTAATAACAGCAATAAAATCAAACCCGGCTAACGAAAATGTTATTTCCTTTACGGGTTTCGACTTTCTTGGTGGTGGTTATAAAAACAACGCTGCCACAATTTTTGTCACTCAAAAACATTGGGATGACAGAGAAGTCAGTACACAGCAATTGGTTGGTGAGTTATTCATGAAAACCGCCAATATTAATGAAGCATTAGTATTAGCCTTTAATCCACCCGCGATACCCGGCTTAGGCAGTACAGGTGGCTTTGAATTTTACCTGCAAAACCGTGGTGACGGCGGTGTAGAAAAATTAAAACAAAGTATGCAGGCAATGATGGGGGCTGCTCAGCAAAGTCCTATACTTGCCGGTGTACAAACATTATGGCGCTCAGATTCACCACAATTAACCGTAAAAATAGATCGTGAACAAGCCCGTGCTATGAATATTCCTATCAACAATGCTTTTAACGCTTTGGCAGGAACCATGGGGACCTATTATCTCAATGACTTCAATAAATTTGGCAGAACATGGCAAGTATTAATGTCGGCAGAGCCTGAATTTAGAATGAGCCCTAAAGATATCGCTCGTATCTATGTGAAAAGTAATAGTGGCGACATGATACCTATCTCTGCTTTTGCAGAAATTAATTATAGTAGTGGCCCAGACAGTTTAGACCGATACAATAACTTGTCTGCGGTGAAGCTATTAGGTAGCGCAGCCCCAGGGTATAGCTCTGGCCAAGCGATAGCCGAAATAGAACGTATTGCCAAAGAAGTATTACCGTCAGACATGAGTTATGAATGGACGGGAACCGCTTACCAAGAAAAAAGAAGTTCTGGCTCTACTGCGCTTGCATTAGGGATGGCCGTTATTATGGTGTTTTTAATTCTAGCTGCCTTGTATGAACGTTGGTCTCTGCCGCTATCAGTTCTGCTGGCTTTACCTTTTGGTATTTTTGGTGCCTTGGTTTCTGTTTGGATAGCTGGCATGACAAGTGATGTTTATTTTCAAATTGGTTTAGTCACCTTACTTGGCCTAGCCAGTAAAAATGCCATTTTGATTGTTGAATATGCCCTAATGAAAAAACAAGAGGGCTGGACAACAGGGGCTGCTGCACTAGAAGCTGCTCGCTTGCGGTTCAGACCTATTATCATGACATCGCTTGCCTTTATTTTAGGTGTTGTTCCCTTAGCATTAAGCTCAGGTGCCGGCGCCGGCGCTCGCCATAGTGTTGGCATGGGAGTTATGGGAGGAATGATAGCGGCAACATTTTTAGCAATATTCTTTGTGCCACTATTCTTTTATTGGTTAACTGAACGTAAAGTATCTGAAAAGAGAAAACAGCAAGCGATTAGAGACGAAATAGCGCAGCACCATGAGCAAGAGCTAGCTTCTAAGTGATACGATCCTGTTATGACATTTAACTAAGGTAAAGTTAAATGTCGGTTAAAGTTAATCAAGTTTACTTGAACATCAAAACCTAAAACCACCACAAATAAATGCTAACGTGACACTTTCACGTTAGCATTATTCTACCAATGCTACCGCCACTACCGTATTCTATATGTGTCGGACAAAGTCAATTTTTTATTTAAAAAACGACATAACAACGGCAAGAACATAAGCATTTAAAAAATAGTCTACATTACTTTTCTGCATAATCACTATCTAGCGTAACTTTAAATTGATCATATCAATTGCGATATCAGTTAAGTCAGTAACTTCGCCAATACCAATAGTACTTTCTAATTGAATTTCAAGATCATGAGCCAGATCTTTATTTAAACTCTTTAAATAACTGATTTCGTCACGGTAATACATATTTCGTGTTTTATTACTTTTTTTCAATTCAATTTTTAAAATGGCAGGTTTACCAAGATTGGACACCTTATTCGTATATTCCTGTAACTGAGAAGACTTTTTTAATACCGATAAATCTCGATACCAGAACGAATACTCTTCATTTTCATTTTTATCTTTTGGTAAAACAAGAATATAAAAAGCACGCGCAGGTAAGTTTTGGTGTGCGATAACAGCGATGATTGATAAACATGAATCTCTAAACTTTTTATTACTCAACAAGTTAAGAATTATTTCTTCACTGTTATCATTTTTATAAACAAGATGTTTAAGTGCTGAGTTGCCACTAAAACTCGCGGCATTAATAAATTGTTGGTGCTTAGTTGCTTTTAAGTAAAATGGAATAGAGAAATGATTATGGGCATATATGTTTCTCATCGCTTTCTGCAACCCATAAATTCGGCTGCCGCGTTTACCACAGGCTTCAATGTTGTCAATGTGCTGATAAATATACTTTCGTATGGCTTTACAGGCTAAATGCTTGCTGTCAATGGTGTTAATTAACAATCTAACTGCGCCATAACGGTCATAGCCAAGTACAATATACTTCTGTTTTTTAACCGTGCGATCTTGTTCCGCAAAGGGTACCGTTAATTCAATTTCAATTTCTTCACCGGCTTTAAATTTGGTTTCTTGTGCAAATTGTACTAATAAGCCTTGCATAGAAATATTCTTAGTTTTTCCTGGGATATACGTGACAACATTATTTCTTCGGGTGACCGCCATTTTAAACGATAACACAAAACGATCTTCACACCTTGAATCATCATTTTCAGCGGTTACAATTTCAGTTTCACAAAGATCATCAACCGCACTAAGTTGGTAACGTTCAGGTAATAAACGCTCTAATTCGGTAATTTCACCACGTATTGGGTTATGTATTGTTTCATACAAGCTGGTTATATCTGATACGGTTATCATGCAATCACAATCACTAATCATATCTAAAGCCGCTTTAGGGGTTGCCCTATTTAATACTGCCATTTTAGGGTGAACATGGGAGGGTAACGCTGATGGTACATAAGCATCTTCTACTGAATTAATAAACGACGAAGATATTTTAATCATTCTAAATAGACCGTTTTTAAAGTGTTGATTAAAAACAGTCTTCACACGTCTATCCTTAACAAATTCGTCATACCAAATAAGTGAGTAGGTTAAAGTTTCCTTATAATTAGATTTTAGTAAGAATGCATATTTATCAACCGTCTTTCGCTCCTTCAAAGCATGTTGAATATCTTTATGTCCAAGTAATATCGGTAAATGAAAGCTTTTCTGTTTATCGCTAAAAAAGTTCCATAACTCGTCATTGCCTGAAGTTTTCATGGCTACTTTTGCATGCCATGCATTATTTTTTTGACAGCAAAGTAGCGGGATATCATGCGTTTTATTTAAATATAACTGCTCATAGCCTTTAGAGGTAATAGAATCAAAAAGTGGTTCGATAAACTGTTCTGTGGGCCCTATTATAGCTAGATTTTTTTTCCTTAAGTAATAGCTAAATAAAACGCGCATTTGTTTATCTGTTAATGGGCTTGAGTATTTTAAAAGGTATTCGAACTTATTATTGACTGATGATTTTTGACTGTCCATAATCACAAATCCAAGTTCAAGTTCTTCAGCAAAACCTATGTCTTCATGATGATCGTATAACCATAAATACAGCTTATTCGCGTTTATATTCTCTATTTCATTTGAAGTTTGAATAACAACTTTTCGGTTATTCATTTTTTCAATACTGGCCGTAATGCCAACTTCTTTTTTCCCTTGGGATGTCATTCCCATAATAGGGTTGATAAATACTTTACAAGAAGAGTTAAACTTTTTTAATTCATGATTTATTCTATTTTTATTCACTAAAGGTTTGGGCTCAGTTTTATCTATTGAGAACTCTGTAAATTTACTTTCATTTTCATCTTCGCCTATATTTTCATGATCATTTTCACGCTGGCCTTTTCTAGCTGCCCTTGCTTGCGCATCTTCATAAATTTCATGGTATAGACCTATCGTGTATAAGTTTTGGTATTCAATTAGTTTTTGATTGAATAGCTCTTTACCGGCAACATCTAGATAATGGGTAATTTTGTTGCGAACAACAATTTCACAATGAGTAAAAAGTAAGCGTAAATCAATTGATTTGGTTGTTTGTTGTGCAAGTTTTTTGATTTCATTTTTAACCGCTAGGTGTCTGCTCGTGTGTTCTTCAGGTAAGAGTTTTTCAACTAGAAACGCTAATCTATTGTTACTAGCATAAGGAACCAAACTTAATATTTGTTTTTCAAACCGTTGTAAATTAGGACTTATTACAGTGTTCATTATTAGTGGCACCCATGCTTTTTACTTTTGAGCATACCATAACTTATTAACATTATTAGACTAATTTCAGCCCCTACTGCTAGAAAAAGACACGATAAACGCACAATAAACGCTAAAAAAACGCACAATAAATCTACTGAGCCTATATAGGGTAATTGCTAGGAACTATGGTCTAACCAGAATGTCTCTGTGTCCCGAAGAAGAAAATAAAAATACCCGCTAAACATGATAAAAGCACTTATCGAGTATTTTTATTGAATTACTTAAACGACTTCAACTACATAAAAGTAATTAAGTATCAGTGAGCGCTTTGATTTTCGCTTTAGAAAACCAAGCATAAAGCACCGGTAATACAAATAACGTCAGTAATGTTGCAGTGACTAAACCGCCAACAATAACACTCGCCAGTGGTCTTTGTATTTCTGCCCCTACCCCATTTGACATCAGCATAGGAATCAATCCCAGCGCCGAAGTAATTGCCGTCATCAGTACCGGCCGCAAACGAGAGACTGCACCATCGAAAACTGCTTTTGAGGTTTCAATACCATCTTTAACAAGTTGATTAATACTCTCAACCATCACCACGCCGTTAAGTACGGCGACACCAAATAAGGTAATAAAACCGACCGAGCTTGGTACTGATAAATATTGCTCGGAAATATAAAGTGAGAAAACTCCGCCAATAACGGCTAACGGTACATTAACCAATATCAACATTGCTTGCCCTACAGAGCCAAAAGCAAAATAGAGTAACAAGGCAATAAGTGCCAAAGACAAAGGTACAACAACAGCCAAGCGTTGCTGTGCTCGTTGTTGGTTTTCAAATTGGCCACCTATAACAACAGAGTAACCCGCTGGTAGAGTAACTTTCTCATCAATAACTTGCTGAATATCATTGACAACACTGCCCATATCTCGTCCTTGAACGTTCGCTTGGATTACCACGCGACGCTGTACATCATCACGACGCACTTGCGGTGGACCTGACTCAAAGCTTACAGTAGCAATATCGCCTAAACGCACCCAAGCCCCCGTAGGCGATTGTATTCTAAGGTCGGCAATGGCTGCTTGGTTATTACGGTATTTGTCCTCAATGCGAACATAAATATCATAACGTTCGTTACCATTGATTACTTGTCCAGCTGTGACACCACCAATGCCATCTTTAACAAGATTCATGACATCGCCAACAGATAAACCGTAGCGAGACAACTGCTGTCTTTTGGGCTTGATGACTAACTGCGCTTCACCGGCTATTTGCTCTAAAGCAACGTCTCTAGCACCCCTAACTTGTTTTATGGCAGCTTCAATTTCTTGGCCTTTTTTCGCCAGCATATCTAATTCAGGACCAAATAACTTAATGGCAAGCTGCGCTTTTACCCCTGACAGTAATTCGTCAACACGCGTTGCTATCGGTTGTGAAAAATTAAGTAATAAACCAGGAAACTGCTCAAGTTTTTTTTCCATTAAACCTTGTAATTCATAGCGGTTTTTAGCACTAGTCCACTGTGATACAGGTTTTAAACCAATATATATTTCAATATTATTGACTGGCTCAGGATCACCACCTATTTCCGCGCGACCAATACGGCTTAAGGTATATTCCACTTCAGGAAATTCCATTAACATTTCCTCCAGAATAGGCGAAACAGAAAGTGCTGTTTCTAAACTTGACGATGGTGCTAAAGTTGCCCGTAAATTAATAGTCCCCTCTTCTAACTCAGGGACAAACTCAGTGCCTATTTGTGGAATTAAAGCAGCAGCACCAATAACTAAAATAATCGATGTTGCAATAACTAACTTAGTGCGTTTCATCGCTGCCTTTAAACCTTTTCGATACCATTTATCAAGCGGCTTTAACACGAAACTTTCTCTTTCTTTAACGCCTTTTTTAAACATAAAGGTTGCTAGTGCCGGTACAACAAAAAGCGCAACAACTATTGCCGAAATAACAGCAAGAATAATACTAATAGCCATTGGTTGGAAAAGCTTAGCTTCAACCCCTTCAAAACTAAATAAAGGCGTGAAAACCACCAGAATAATCGACGCAGCAAAAAATACCGGACGGGCGACCTCTTTACCGGCTTCTTTTAACCGTAGCGGAATGCTTGCTTCGTCATTTTCTACATCATGAGGATCTACATCGTTAGCCAAATTTCTTTTTTGGGTATTCGCGTAATGAGTAGGATCTGGCCTGTTTAAATGCTTAAACATATTTTCAACCATCACCACAGAGCCATCGACTAACATACCAATAGCAACGGCAATACCACCTAGTGACATAAGATTTGCAGATAAACCAAACCACGACATCACCATTAAGGCAATACCAACAGAAATAGGAATAGAAATTAACACTAAAAATGTCGCTCTAAGGTTCATTAAAAATAATGCCAACACGATGGCAATAAAAATAAACGCCAGAGCTAACGCTTCAACAACCGTATCAACTGCTTTAGTGATCAAATCAGCTTGGTCATAAAAAGGCTCAAAGCGCACACCTTCAGGTAGCGCTTGATTAATAAGAGGAATTCTAGCGGTGATACCATCAATCGTTGCTTTCGTATTTGCGCCCATTCTTTTAAGCACAATACCTGACACCACTTCACCTAAACTGACCGTGTTGCCTTGCTCATCTCGACGGCTCATTGTAACCGCACCTTGACGAATTTCACTGCCCAGTGAAACTTTTGCGACATCTTCAATAGTGATCACAGTCCCGGCAACGGTTTTAACAGGCACTTGTTTTATATCTGCTAAACCTTCTTCACCACTACTAAACCAGCCCGTACCTCGAATTACAAGTTGCTCTTGTCCACGGTTCATATACCAACCACCGACATTAGCGTTATTGTTATCAAGTGCTGTTACGATATCTTTTTGGGTTAATTGGTACGAGAGTAGTTTGCTCGGCTCAATATTCACTTGATATTGCCTAACATTACCGCCAAATGATAAAACGTCAGTTACGCCATCAACAGGCATCACTAATAATTTTACTATCCAGTCATTCAAGCTTCTTAATGACATTGAATCATAGCCAGAGTCTTTATCCGCAATCAAAAGGTATTGGAATACTTGCCCTAGTCCTGAGGTATTTGGCCCCATTTCAGGTGTACCAACCCCTGTCGGGATTAATTCTTTAGCGGCTTGCAGACGTTCAAAAACTAATTGCCTAGCAAAGTAAATATCAGTGCCCTCTTTAAAGACAACGGTTACTCCCGACAGTCCTGTTTTTGAAATGGAACGAACCTGCTCAACATCAGGTAAAGCATACATAACCGCTTCAATAGGATAAGTGATGAGTTGTTCAACTTCTGCCGCGGCTAAACCAGGTGCTTCAGTATTTACCGCAACTTGTACATTGGTCACATCAGGAAAAGCATCTAAATTTAGTTTTGGGATCACCATAATTGATCCCGCTATGGTCGCTATTAACGCAATAACCACCAACAGTCGATTATTGATCGACCAATCTATCATTTTATTAAACATAATAAATTACTCCTTCAATTAGTGGCCGTGCGGATCAAATCCGCCTTTTGCGATTTCAGAAGCAACAAAGAATGCACCTTTAGTTACCACACGAGCATTAGCTGCTAGCCCAATAATTTGACGATAGCTACCTAATGCTTGGCCTAATTCCACTTCCACCACTTCAAACTCACCAGGATGATCTTCAACAAAAACGGTCCAATCTCCGTCAGCACCGCGCATTAATGCAGTCTCGGGGACAGCCATTACCGGTTGTTTAGTATTAAACTGAAAATTCACGTTAACAAACATACCTGAGTGCAACGTATCATCACTGTTTTCGACCATTAACCTGACAATTCTGGTTCGTGTAATGGGGTCGATCGTGTGAGCTTCTTGAATCACTTTCGCTTCATGTACTTGCGTACCAAATTCAATTTTAGCGATTGTGCCTATCGGCAGATTTAATTTTTTATTAGGAGAAACACGCGCTTCAACCCATAAATTTTCTTCATTTGCTAAAATCATAACTTCATCACCAGGGGCAACGCGTTGACCTTGTGAAAAACTATCACTCAATACCGCGCCAGAGATTTTTGCCACTAAGGTATATTCACCTAAGTTTGATGAATTGTTTTTTACTATGGCTTTTATCGCTTGTTTAGTGAGACCAAAGGCGGTTAAACGCCCTAAAGCAGAATTGTAATCAGTTTCACTTTTTAATAATCGACTCTCACTAATCGTGCCCTTCCCTAACTTTTTAACACGTTGCCATTCACTGTAGGAAACACGAAAATTTGCTTGAGCTTCAGCCATAGATTCACTAAATAAGGTAACCAATGGCTGACCTTTTTCGACATGCTCACCTAAGGTTGCGTGACGGCTAATAATCACCGATTCTGTACGAGGAGAGACTATATAACTGGTATAGCCGTTGGCTTTAATTTCACCTGGAGCATAAACACTTTTTGCAAATGTTTGAGGTATCAATTGTGTTACTTCAATATTGGCTAGCGACATTTTCTCAGGACTGAAGGTTATGCCTTCGTCATGCGCTTCTTTACTGTTCTGGCTATTGCCTTTACCTTTTTCGATTACAGTTGAAATAGGGTGCTCATCATGGTTATGCGACACTTCAGCTGTTGCTTGCTTAGCAAGGGAAGCTGTTGATAAGACAGTTAAACTAACGCATAGAGCTACGCCAGTCGTTTTTACGGAAAAATACTTCATGATTTTCTCTTAATTTAAGAATAAAACATTGCAACAAAGCTAAATTAAAGCAGTTTAGGCTTTAGCTTAGGTATATGTGTGTTGCGGATAGTTGAGTTAAAATTAAATTAAGCGATTGGAGGGCGAATAAGCTCTTCAATAGAACTTTTATCAAGATGAGCATGATAAAAGTATTGATTAAACACTAAAAGAGCAGCGGTGTTTTCGCTGTTTTTTATACTGACAAACCATGGAGTGTGTGATCCTTGACAATGACCACAGTGATGGCAATCTTTAATATCGTGCGCATCACCTGATGAGCCTTCAAAAAATTCATTGTTATCTAAATCATGAGAATGCTGAGTTTGTAGGTGTTGGGAATCAACTTGATGATTGTCATCTGCATTAGCCACAGCAACAAACGACTGCAATGCAATCGATAGTACTATTAAGAAGCTAAGCCAAGTGTTTTTCATTCGTATGTTCTGAACCCTATCAGTAAAAATTTACCAAGCAAATAATAATTAAATAAATTTTTTTAGTCAACATAAAGCCTTACCTAAGGCGAAATGAGTGTACATTTTAGATTCTATTTACGGTAATAAAAAAGGACACTAATAAGTGTCCCTTACATATATCCCTAATATTAAATATTGAGGATAAAGGAGCTTGCTTAGCTTAAACTCTTTCGAATAACGCCGCAATACCTTGACCACCACCAATACACATAGAAACTACTGCATATTTTCCTGATGTTCTTTGAAGCTCATATAACGCTTTCACGGTAATAACTGAGCCTGTAGCACCGATCGGATGGCCTAATGAAATACCTGAACCATTCGGGTTCACTTTGGCTGGATCAATATCTAAATCCTTCACGACTGCTAAAGCTTGAGAGGCAAATGCTTCATTAACTTCCCAAACATCAATATCATCAACTGATAAGTTAGCTTTTTCTAATAGTGTTTTGATTGCAGGTACTGGACCTATGCCCATGTACTTTGGTTCAACACCAGCAAAAGCATAACCAACTAATTTAGCCATAGGTTTAAGACCTTTAGCTTCAGCAACAGATTTGTCCATCATCACAATAGCAGCCGCTGCGTCATTTATACCGGAAGCATTTCCTGCAGTAACTGAGCCATCTTTTTTAAATGCTGGACGTAATTTAGAGAAGTTTTCTGGCGTAGCACCAAAACGTACATGTTCGTCTTGATCGAAAATTGTCACCCCTTTGCGGGTTTTCAACTCTACAGGTAATATTTGGTCAACAAAACGCTTCTCGTTTATTGCATTCTCTGCACGCCTGTGGCTTTCAAGTGCTAAAGCATCTTGCTCTTCACGAGTAACGTTCCATTTTTCAGCAACATTTTCAGCCGTAATACCCATATGAGTATCACCGATAGGACAAGTTAATGCACCCACCATAGGATCAACCATATTGGTATCGCCCATACGAATACCAAAACGTGCTTTTGGAACCCAATAAGGTACTCTACTCATTGATTCAGCGCCACCTGCAACAGCAACATCACAATCATCTAAAAGTATTAATTGAGCTGCTGATATAATTGATTGTAAACCAGAGCCACATAAACGATTAATTGTAACCGCTGGTGTAGCTTCGGGTAAACCGCCTTTAATCGACGCTGCACGACTCATGTACATGTCTTTTCTGTCTGAATGGGTAACGCTGCCAATAACACAATGACCAACATCTTCGCTATCAATGCCCGCACGTTGCACAGCTTCTTTAATAACTAACCCTGCTAAATCAGTAGGAGCGATATCTTTTAAACTACCACCATATTCACCAATAGCGGTTCTAACAGCACTTACAACTACAACTTCTCTTTTACTCATGTTTATACCCTCTTTATTATGTTTTTTGATTTTACTTATTAAAACTGCATTTCAGGTACAACTGCTGGTACAACCAACTCCCCTTGGGTCAATTTTATTATTTCCTCTACAGTAACGCCTGGTGCTCGCTCTATAAGGTGAAATTTACCATTTTTGATTTCAATGAAAGCTAAATCCGTTAACACTTTTTTAATGCATCCTTTACCCGTCAATGGTAAAGAGCAATTCGTTAGCAATTTTGATTCACCATGCTTTGATGCATGTGTCATGGTGACAATGATATTGTCAGCGCCAGCAACTAAGTCCATTGCGCCGCCCATACCTTTGATTAATTTGCCGGGGATCATATACGAAGCAATATTGCCATTAACATCCACTTCAAAAGCACCTAAAACGGTTAAATCGACATGACCACCACGAACCATGGCAAAAGATTCAGCCGAGTCGAATATTGATGCCCCAGTTGCCATTGTCACCGTTTGTTTACCGGCATTGATTAAGTCGGCATCTATTTCTTCTTCGGTCGGAAATTGTCCCATACCCAAAAGTCCATTTTCCGATTGCAGCATCACTTCTATGCCCTTTGGTACATAATTAGCAACTAGTGTAGGAATGCCTATACCTAAATTTACGTAGTAACCGTCTTGTAACTCTTGAGCAACGCGCTGTGCTATTTGTTCTCTAGATAAACCCACAATTATTCTCCTGAAGGTCGAGTGGTTCGTTGTTCAATACGCTTTTCAAACGTACCTTGAATTAAACGGTTAACGTAAATACCGGGAGTGTGGATTTGATCGGGATCTAATTCGCCTGGCTCTACAATTTCTTCAACTTCAACCACCGTGATTTTACCGGCAGTTGCTGCCATAGGGTTAAAGTTACGAGCTGTTTTTCTAAAAACAAGGTTGCCGTATTTATCTGCTTTCCATGCTTTAACTATCGCAAAATCACCAGTGATAGCTTCTTCTAGAATATAATCACGACCATTAAACTGTCGCTCATCTTTACCTTCCGCGACAGGCGTACCTACTCCAGTCGCTGTAAAGAAAGCAGGAATACCAGCTCCCCCAGCACGCATTTTCTCAGCTAAGGTCCCTTGTGGTGTTAGTTCAACCTCTAGTTCACCCGACATCATTTGTCGTTCGAACTCTGCGTTTTCACCTACATAAGAGGCTATTATTTTCTTAATCTGACGATTAGGTAATAGCACACCTAAGCCAAAATCATCGACCCCACAATTGTTAGATACCAGCGTCAACCCCTTTGTACCTTTACGGTTTATTTCCGCAATCAAATTTTCAGGGATGCCACATAAACCAAAACCACCTGCGATAACGGTCATGTTATCTGTTAGTCCAGCCATTGCTTCTTCGTAGCTATTTACTACTTTGTTAAATCCTGCCATGTCACTTTACTTTCCTCTACCTATTTAATTAAGTAGCAGAGAAAAACCTTTATTGTGTAAAAACTAGAGTCTCAGCATCTTACAATTGAATACCACTGTAAAATTGATTAATATTAACGATTGATAAATTATTTTAATGAATGATAAACTTACATGAATATTACCATCAAACAAATTCGAGCCTTCCTTGCAGTTGTTGAGGTAAACAGTTTTGCCGAGGCCAGTGAATTACTTCACCTTTCGCAGCCAGCCTTAAGCATTACCATTAAAAACTTAGAAGAAAGTGTTGGCGGTAAACTCCTAGCAAGATCAACTAGATCACTCGCATTAACACCTGAAGGCGAGGTATTTTTACCTGTGGCCAAACGATTGCTAGCCGATTTTGATACTGCTTTTATAGAGCTTCTTGAGCTGTTTTCATTAAAACGTGGTAACTTATCACTCGCTGTTATGCCATCATTTGCTAGTACTCATCTGCCACAACATCTTTTTTCCTTTAATACAAAACATCCAGCGATCAAAGTGAAAATTCATGACGTTATCGCTGAAGATGCCGTTGAGATGGTACAATCCGGTAAAGCAGAGTTTGCTATAAGTTTTGATCCAGGCACCTCTGACGACCTAAATTTCGAAACGCTATTTTCTGATAGATTCGTGGCGGCTTTTCCTAAAAATCACAAATTAATGAAAGTTAATCAAGTTGGCTGGCAGCACTTAGTGGAATTTCCCTTCATAACTTTACAGCGCCCTTCAAGTATTAGAGTGCTAATGGACAATATACTTGCAGAACAAAATATATTTGTAAACGTAGCTTTTGAAACAAATCAATTAGCGACAGTGGTCCAAATGATCGCTACAGAGCTCGGTGTTAGTGTAATACCATCACTTTACAAACAACAATTACGTGCATTAAATCTTGAATTCAGAGAACTATCATCGCCAGTCATTAATCGCCGTGTTGGAATTATTACTCGCCGTAGATATCCATTATCTAAAACAGCGCAGGCGTTTATAGGAATTTTACGGCGTTATTATCAACAATCACCTTTATAGCCACCATTTTAATTAGCTGACCGATAAATATGTGAGTAAAGATTATTAATAATTGATTCGCATTCCTTCTCTTTCAATTTTATAATGCTGCAAAAATTAATGTCACTCTCACCCAATATAAGGCCTAGATTTTCGAAATGACTATATCTACTACTAAAAAAGAAATTCCTGGGGCATACAAGCTTGAGAAAAAACTCAGAGGAAAAGTAGGAAAAGCGATAGCAGATTACACCATGATTGAAGAATCAGATGTAGTAATGGCAGCGATAAGTGGTGGCAAAGATTCATTTGCAATGCTAGATATTTTACTAACATTACAAAAGGCTGCACCAATAAATTTCAAAATAATTGCGGTTAATCTCGATCAAAAGCAACCGGGGTTTCCTGAACATATCCTTCCAGAATATTTTGAATCGTTAAATATCCCTTATTATGTGGTCGACAAAGATACTTACTCTATTGTTAAAGAAAAGGTACCCGAAGGAAAAACAACTTGTAGTTTATGTTCAAGGTTACGCCGAGGTACATTGTATTCATTCGCTGAAAAAATTGGCGCTACAAAAATTGCGCTAGGCCACCACATGGATGATATTGTCGAAACATTATTTCTAAATATGTTTCACGGTGCTCGATTAAAGTCCATGCCGCCTAAATTAAGATCTGATGATGGTCGAAATACTATAATTCGTCCTCTTGCCTATTGTAGAGAAAAAGACTTAATACAATTTGCAGAATTAAGAGGCTACCCAATAATTCCATGTAACCTGTGTGGCTCACAAGAAAACTTACAACGACAAAATATTAAAGCTATGTTATCACAGTGGGATACAGTGTCGCCCAATAGAATAGAAAACATTTTCAAATCATTAAAAAATGTCAGCCCGAGTCAGCTTGCTGATACACAGTTATTTGATTTTGATAATTTGCCAATTGATCGAACAATGGTAAAAGATGAATATGAGTTTTCTAAAGAAATAGTATCGTCGACAAATATTGATGAGTCATTAATTATTGATGCCACTAATGTTTAATATAATGAACCAGTATTAGAGATTTAATTTGTTAAATTAAGCCCTGCAAGATAAAGTCATTTGATTACGTAAAGAATAAATGTTGATGAAAAGTTTAATTTTGATGTTTATTCTTATTAATTTTAAGATAATTACGGTTAATCTAGATCAAAATAGCCAAGTTTCCCTTCAACTATTTTGCCATAATATTTTCATCCGCTAAACACCCCACTTTATAATATTAATAAAGCCATAAAACTTTGTACTACTACTTTTACTAGTCTATATTTAATGAATATTAGTGAATTAAATATCTTATGTTATTAAAAACTTTTATTAGCTTTATGTTGATGGTTCCAACGATAGCAATTTCCCAACAGGCCCAAGTCGATTTACGCCACAGGCCTCCAGAGATAAACATCACTGAAAATAAATTTTCTGGCCCTATTATTGTTATTACCGACAAATTGCTTACTTCTATTAACATAGTCCCCTTGTGGATGGATGTGCCCTGGCCTAGAACTCTACTTCGTGCGAAAAATGGTAAAGTAGATATTGTTCTACGACATTCGATGACCTCAGATAGAGAAGAGTTTTTACTTCCTATGCTTATTGGTTATGAACAACGAGTTATATATTACTTACTCGGTCCTCATATTAAAAACGTTAGCCAATATCAGAGAGTAGACCAACTTGAAAAACTAAATTTCGGCCTGTTAAGAGGATCATATTACGGCCCACATATCGAAAATATAACTTCCAAGAAAAAAACTACATTTACCAATAATATTGACCAGTTAATGGAGATGTTACTAACCAAGCGTATCGATGTGATGCCTATCCAAAACCTAACCTGGGCAGAAATATCTTATGCCAAAATAAAAGACAGATACAACAATTCGCAATACCAGATAGCAGAAGTAAATGAGTCGTTTTTAAGTGGAAAATATATAAGTATTCCCAAATTATCTAAGCTAAACGATAAATACCATAAATTAAACTGCCTGTTATACCAATGGCGTTCGTCCGGAAAAATTGATGCTATATATCAACAATATCAAATAACTCCCTACATTCAATTATTTAATACTATTGAAAGTCATCGACAAGCTATGTCTTGTGATTGATACATAGCTACATGGCAAGCTTTGTTTTATTCTTTAAACTAGTTTCAACTGCAATAAATTTTATGAAAGTTATTCAGCTTTTTATTTTAATTATAATTAATTAACATTAAGTTCGTTATGTTCAAAATATTTACACTGATTATGGCTTTTAGCATTATAGGATAATACTAAAAACTACTAATAGTGAATTTATGAGCGCTAAAGAACATAAAACAAACACAAAAAAAATGAACATACAAAAAAGAAGTTATGTTACAAAAGCAGAACAGATTAAAGAGGCCAATCTGAACGCCTATCTCAAACTAGCCAGTCAAGGAAGCGATCTTAAAAATGAGGATGATAGTTCAATTTTTATTCTTGGTTATAATTGAACATAATAAAATTTTTATTTCTAAGGTTTTAGCCTGTAGTTCCGCTCTGGTCTTCCAACGGTTCCGTATTCAATATCAGCTATAATTTCATTCTTATCTAATAAATACTCTAGATAACGCCTTGCTGTCGTACGGCTGGTCCCTACGTGTTCAGACATAGACTCTGCAGTAAAAGGAATTAATGCATTGGTTTGCATAATATTACGAATTTTATCCAGGGTTATTGAATCTATTCCTTTGGGTAGTTTTATCGTTGATTTATCTATGAACTCGACACGAGCCTTTTCTGTTTGACTTTTTTTATTATGAAATAAGGCATCAAGCTCATCCTGTTCAAAAGATTGATTAGCTTCTAATTGATGCGTGTATTTAATAAAACGCTGCAAAGTAGCTTGCAAACGAGAAAAAGCAATCGGTTTTAAAATATAATCAAATGCCCCATAAGACATTGCCTCTTGGATTGTATCTGAGTCTTTTGATGCTGTTAGCATTACGACATTAATTTCCGAAGCTTTCTGCCCTTGGCGAATATGTTTTAGTACGTCTAACCCGTTACTGTCGACCAAACTAACATCCAGAAAAACTAGCTCTGGTGCAAAGCCATCTATAAAGTCAATAGCTTGCAAAGCCGATTCAGCAATACCTGCAACTTCAAACTCATCTTCATTATTGATAGTTTTCAAAAGAATATTGGCGATTCTTGAGTCATCTTCGACAATTAAAACATTATTTATCTTCATAGTATTCTTCCAATTATTTGTACAAAAAGTTTAATGGAAAATGCCTTACTTATTTTTCGGGATATAAACGGTCATAATAGTCCCGCCCGTTTTGGAACGAGTTATTGACAAACTCCCATCCATTTTATCTAGACTATTTTTTACCAAATACATGCCTATTCCATGCCCCATACTTTCTTTTGTTGTTTCTCCGAGATTAAAAATATTTTTTATAGATTCATCACTCATACCCAATCCTGAATCTTCTATTTCAAATATAAGATCTGGCCCTGTATCGGTTATAGATAGCTTAACTTGTGCTTTTCTACCTGCATTTGCAATGCTGGCATCAAAGGCATTTTCCAGTATATTACCAACAACCGTCACTAGCCTCGAATGCTTTAACCGCCCAGGAACTTTCATTAATGTGCTTTCTTTATCAATAATTAGTTCAATATTTCGTTCCTTAGCAACGTCATATTTTCCTATTATCAAACCTGCTATTATAGGATCAGGGATAGTGCGCATTAAAAATGCAATTAGATCTTGATATCCAGAGCTTTCTATAGTGATTAGTTCTAGGGCTTCGTCATATGATCCTATTTGAATCAACCCTCCTATAGTATTGAGTTTATTGGAATATTCATGTGTTTGAACTTGCAGCATTGTTGAGAATTGTTCAACCTGTGATAACTTTTTACTTAGCTCAAGAATGTCATCTTTGCACCGAAAAGAAACGACTACACCATGCTTTTTTTGACCAATTATTAATGGCATTATATTCATAATAAAGATGCTCTTTTTATCATCTATATCTACATCAACATCAACATCTTGCCAAGTTTGATTTTCGCTACTAGAGAACAAATAATGATAACCAGGTAGTAAGTCATTGATAGGAAGCCCTACTAATTTTTGAACACTAACCGAACCGAGTAAATCAAAAGCAACTTTATTACAACTTTTTATATACCCTTTTTCATCAACAACTAAAATACCTTCGAATATAGACTCAAGGACTGCTTTTCTTTCACTATAAACCCGCGATATCTCTTCCGGCTCTAGGCCAAATATTTCATCGCGATAACGTTTGGATATATATAGAGCAAGCCCGCCACCTATTAACAAGAAAAATCCAAAAACAAAAGCAAATTTATCACGTAGGATATTGATACTATGATGTAATTCATTTTCAAGGTACCCTACAGAGACTAAACCTATGATATTTCCATTAGGAGAAAGAACTGGCGTCTTTCCCCGAATAGAAACGCCAAGTGAACCTTTTGCTTTAGATATATATGACTCGCCCAATTTTAACGCTCTGATACTATCTCCACCAATCATCATATGGTTTATTTTCTTTGAGTCAGGGTGTGAATATCGTATGGCATTTACATCACCTATAACAATAAAAGAAGCAGATATTTGTAACCGGATAGGTTCGATATAGTTTTGAATGGTGTGGCTGTCTTTATCGAGTAACCCCTGTAGAATAATAGGACTTTTTGCTAAGGTTTGAGCCACTACTAGCGCTTTGTTACCTATTTGACTTTCAAACTCTTTTTCTAGATAAGAAATACTGAAAAAAGCTAAAAATAACGTCTGTAAAGCAATTAACAAAACAGAGAGTATTGCCAGCTTATTATGTAATCCCATTTTGTATATTTTCATATAGCCACATATCAGCCTGAGTATTTAATAAAGTTTAGCTTAAAAAAGTACTAGGAACTAAATGCTCTCTCCTAGTACTGAATAAAGCTATTGATTAAACATCACAAGTCTTTCCTACATTATCGGTCGGTTTGTCCTTCTTTAGTGCCGAGATTAATGGAATAAGCAAAAATATTGCTGTAACCGATAGTATTCCAATGGTAATTGGTCTGTCCCATAGAAAGGATATTGAGCCATCATATAAGGTTAAAGATCGACGTAAGTTTTGCTCTAACATTCCACCTAATATAAAGCCTAAAATTAATGGCGACATGCTAAAGTCTAATAATCGTAAGGCTATAGCAATCACTGCAAAACCTGCCATCATATAGATGTCAAAAGTATTAAATGAAACTAAATAAACACCAATCAATGAGAAAAATAAAATAAGAACGGTTAACAACTGTTTGGGTAAGCTTAGTGTTCTAGCTATATAAGGAATTAATGGTAAATTAATAAAAAGCAACACAAGGTTACCGATATACATAGAGACAATTACAGACCAAAATATTTCAGGGTTATCAACAAAAAGCCGAGGTCCAGGTTGAATTCCATAGGCCATCAACGCACCTAACATTACAGCTGTTGTTCCTGAGCCTGGAATACCTAAGGTAAGTAAGGGTACGAACGAACCACTACAAGCTGCATTATTGGCAGTCTCAGGCGCTGTCAAACCACGTATGCTCCCTTTACCAAATTTTAACTTGTCTTTTACTGAAGCTAAATTTCTTTCCATACCATATGCGAGAAATGAAGCGATAGTAGCACCTGCTCCTGGTAATACACCAACAAAGAAACCTAAAACTGAAGACCTACCAATAACAGGTGCCATTTCTTTTATTTCTTCTTTGTTGAGCTTTAAGCTCCCCATATTAGAAGTGGTATCTTTACCATCAGGTTGCTTTTTATCTATATTTATTATGGATAAAAGCGCTTCAGATAGAGCAAACATCGCCATTGCTATTAATAAAAAACTAATACCGTCCAACAAATCAATTTGACCAAAAGTAAAACGCTCAATCCCCGAAGCTTGATCAGTACCTACCGTAGATAGCATTAAACCAAATAAAGTCATCATTATAGACTTAAGAAATTGTCCTTTGCTAGAGAACGCTGCAATTGCGGTTAAACCCAACAATAATAAGGCGAAATAATCAGGTGATTGAAAACTTAAGGAAACAGTTGACAATATTGGGGCTGCTACCATTAAAAATATTGCGGCTATCGTTCCGCCGCTAAATGATGCATAGGCGGCAATTGCAAGAGCTTTACCTGCCTGGCCTTTACATGCCATCGGGTAACCATCAAATGAAGTCGCCACCGTACCTGCAACACCCGGGGCATTAATTAGAATAGACGAGGTTGACCCACCAAAAATTGCACCATAATACACACCTGCCATCAAAATCATTCCTGATGATGGATCTATTCCATAAGTGATAGGTATCATAAGCGCAATTGCTGTGATAGGACCTAACCCCGGTAACATGCCAATAAAAGTACCAACCAAACAGCCAAACACTACATACATAATATTTTGCATAGACATCGCGGTTTCAAAACCGATAATTATACCATCTAACATATTTTTATCCCCACAGATCGCCAGTACTTAAATAGATACCCAGTAACTGTGTCATGATTGCCCAAAAAACAATTACAACCGGAACTGAAGCAAAGAATAATCTTTTAATACTGCGCTCTCCAAGAATTAGGTATCCAATCACTAGAAATGAAATTGTCGATATGATGAAACCTAGCAATTCTAATGTAGCTCCGTAATAAATCATTAACGCTATAAGACTAATTATTTTTGACCAGCCTTTGCGATCAAACTGAGACTTTTCACCTTTATTTATATTCGCTTTTTTACTATCTTTAATATCGTTTAACAATGAACTTACTATCGCTAATAAGGAAATGATTATACCTATAAATGCGTATAACTTTGGCATGGATTGGGATGTAAACACATCATACTCTTCACCTGGATATAAGGGGATTTGGAAGGCGTAATAGCCATAACAAACACTGAAAATAAAAAATATCAATGCGCCAACTTTATCTTTACTGATTCTCATAATTTACCTCATTCTGCATTCGCCACTGTCAATAAAATAGAACAGTGACAAATACAGCATCAACTTATTTCAAAAAGCCTAATTCAGTCATTAGTTCACCAATTTCTTTTTCTTGATTTTCTAAGAACTTGTAAAACTCATTATCCGGATTATATAAATTTACCCAACCATTACGCTCTTTAATTTTTGTCCATTCAGGCGTAGTTTGAACATCTCCCAATAATTTTGCATAAGCCTTAACTTTTGCATCAGGCATTTCTGGAGAGGCGAAAAAACCGCGCCAATTTGCAAATACAACGTCATAGCCCATTTCTGTCAAGGTAGGAGTATTAGGAGTAGCTACTAATCTTTCTTTTGAAGTAATAGCCAGTATGCGAACTTCTCCGCTTTCTGCCATAGTTAATGCTTCACCAACACCTGTAGAAAGTATAGCTGTTTCACCAGAAAGCAAACCAGCCATTGCTTTTCCACCACCATCATAAGCGACATAAACCATTCTTTTTGCTTTAACTCGGCCTGATTTTAATGCCATCGCTGCAACTAAATGATCTAAACTTCCACGAGCTGAGCCACCTGAAATTTTAACTTTACGTGGATTTGCTCTGAAATCGGCTAAAACTTGGCGCCAATCTGCATATTTCGAATCTTTACGAACTACAAATGCACCAAAGTCCGCTATTGTTCCAGCAACAGGCTTTAAGTCTCGAAAAGATTGGGGAAAGACACCTGTTAATGATCGAACTACTATTGGAGTAGAGTTAACCATCAAGGTGTCAGTTTGTTTTTTAGCTGTCTCAATCATATAGGCAATAGCTTTGCCTCCACCGCCACCAGACATGTTTTGATAAGAAGCTTGGCCAATTTTACCAGACTTCATTAATGCTTCACCTGTGCCTCGTGCAGTACCATCCCATCCCCCTCCTGGGCCCCCAGGGATCAAAAAGTGAACTTTTTCTATTTTGGTAGCTCCCTCTGCCAAAACCGAAGTAGAAGTAAATGATAATGATCCTATAGTCAAAATAGCTAAGGATAGTTGTTTAATATTCATAATATTTCCTAACATTTCTTGATTAGCATTTAATGTTACTAACCTGAACAAAGATAAACTCATGTAGCGCTGTATATTAATTAAGCTTAAAAAAGATATTGCACACGTGCAGTGAATGCGTCGCCATCATTATACTCACCAACCAGAGCCTCAGCTCCAGGGCCTGTGACATCTGATATTAAGTAGTTAGCCATCAGTTTGATTTTTTTATTGTAGTAATAAGTCGCACCAAGGGTGATAACTTCAGCCTTAGTACCTTGAGTATCAGAAGTTGCATCAAATTGGCTTAAACGAGCAAAGATTTCCCAGGCACCACTATCTGATATCGGCTTAGGAGAGTTGAACACACCACGTTTTTTGTATACACGATGCTCCCCTGTTAAGAAATAACTTGCGGTAACGTAATAACCTTCATAAGTATTGTCATTACTACTATCAACGGCACTCACATCACGTTCAGCATATTCAGCTTGCACTGATAAAGGCCCATATACACCAGCAAATTCTAAACCGAACTGGGTCATATCATTAACAGCAAAGGTTTCACCACCAGCCGCATAATTTACCAAGCGAACATTAGTATTACGGACTTCACCTCGAGCAAATTTTGCACTTAATGTATCACCACCAAATTCACGCTGTGATCCCCAAACTCCAAAATGCAACGTTTCGTCGCCTGAATGAATGGGAGACCAAGTTAATCGACCCGTTACAGAGAGGCCCATATCTCCATTTTCATCCTGACCATCTGTTCCAAAACTACCACCTTTATATCCACCAATGGCATAACGCAAACCAGAATCTTTAAAATATTGATATGCTGAAATACCATATTTAAAATAAGGTGACATAACATTAGCTAGCATAGGACGTGAAATTGCGGTTATATGTTTACTGCTAGTTAATGCCTCTAAGCTAATATCTTCACGAATTTTACCCAGTTTAACTGTCGGACCATTCTCAAAGCCTTTATATCTTAAACGGGCTAAAGTTATCTCTCCTTTGTCTTCAGAAAAATCAAGTAATAACTTATAGTCCCAATCATCTGACTGACCTTCAACATAAGTTCTGATTCGACGAGGAAACAAGTCAGAGCCTGTTTTGCCATCATGATCAGCATTGTAAGCACCATCAAAACGGTTGTAGTCCAATTGAAAACGGCCACCAATCTCAAATGTTTTTTCACCGTCCGCACTTTCAACCTCAATTCCACCTCCCTTAGTTTTTACTTTAGTGGCTTGTTTCATTTTTTCTACAGCCTTGCTTAACTTCTCAACCTGCTGCTCTAGTTTAATTACCTTATCACTTTCACTAGCATGAACAATTGCAGGTAAAGCAAGTCCCATTGCTACTAGCAAGCTTACATTTTTCAGTTTGTTTTTTGGAAATATCATGATTTTTAACCCCATCAACTTATTGTAGTTTTTATATTTGTATCTATATTCTTAATGTTGATATGAGTACAACTTGGTGCAATAAATATTATTTTAGCTCAAACCAACGAGAGTTAAAGTGTGCTAAATCTTAATCAAAGTAAATAATGAAACCATTAAAGCTATTGATGTGATAAAAACAATTAAAACCATAAAAACCACACGGAAAACTTTTCCATTTAAGGATATGTTTTTGATGGCTTATTTGTATAAAATATTGAATACCTCATGTATACAAAATATCTCAATTGTATTTTCGTAACATCAAAGAGGAAAACTTTAAATTCTACATTTACTGTTTAATAGCATATGTTATTAATAGTTCAATACTGCGTGTAAGGCGAGCGATGTATATATTTTTTGATACAGGTTTAACCTGCTTTAATGGATCTGAGCAAGCCAGATAAGAGAGAATATGATTTATATACCCAAGCCACTTCAAGATGCAGAATTCAGCTAGAATTAGAAACGTATTTAGATAAGGTGTTGATTGAAGAGAATGGTTATTTCCTTGTCAAAATCAATAACGCCGCATGTAAGCCTTTACCTTTTATTAGGTACTCGCCCTTCGGGAGTTTCTTAGCAAACTGATAACATCACAAAATGAATGAAATATAGAATAACTATGTTTAACTCATTTCGTTTGTTCTAAGCTCGCTACTAACTCTAAGTTGGTCGATTCATTCTTTCAATTGGTATTAGGGACGACTGAGCATAACATGCCCGTCGTTGCATCTATTTTTAAGGGAACAACCAACTCAGCGGGGCATAATAAATCCATTTATAGTCGCTATTTTTACTAACTTATGAGTTAAATTCACTAGCAATAGAAAGTAGAGACCAGCATCGTTCACAAACAGTAAGTATCATCAATGTATAAATATTGATGCAATATGTATCAATATTTATACATATTAAGTTCGCTAGTTGTTTTGGCTAATAATAGTTTCACTCACAACAACTATTTTACCTTGCGAAACAAAGTTTAATCACTAACTGCAACATTCGGCTTAGTATTATCTTCAATTAAATATTGCTTATTTTGCCTTAGCATTTTAGTGATATCTATTACATATTCAGCACCACGCTCAGAATAAGGCAATAAACCAGTAGCTAAAACTTCAGGGTTTAGCGGTTGATCTTGCGACCTTAATTCAATACGAATGGTTCTAAAAACACGATAAGCATTATGAGAGTTGATGTTATGAAAATAACGAGCTACCCCCTGATCTAAACTTTTAAAAGCTTCGACTTCATGCTTAGCCCCCGTATCTCTACCACCGGGAACCATACCGCAACCTTGTCGGTAACACCAGATACCAAAAAAATTTAGTCCTATACGAGAAAAGCGAGATGTGCCCCATGCAGATTCATTTGCTGCTTGTACTAAGACAAGTGGCATAGGAACCACATCAACACGCACTAATAATTCATTAAGCTGTGATAAGGTTGAAGCCCCTTTGTTTACGCGATAACGCTTAACAAGTACAGTTAACTCTTGATATTCTTCCTCTGACAAGGGTAGTTCTAATGATACGTTTTCAAGCCAAAGGTTCAGTTTAACTCTGGTTGCAAGCAGCTCATTGTTTTGTCTATCAACAGCAGGACGTATAAAATCAAAGAATTTTTTCTTTTTAGTTTTGACATCTCTAATCTCAGCAAAGTCAGGTAAGATAACATCATGTAATGGTTTTTCTAATACCTTTTTTACTATGGCTTTCTGAGCTTTTTTTTCAGCACTTTTTATTGTTAACTCTTCAAGTCTTTGCTCAGTAACTTTTGGCTTTAAAAAAGTAAAAGGGGCGACTAAGAACACAATCAATAACAGTAATAATTCAATTTTAATTAATGTGGCACTTTTCATAAATAATCCATACTTTGGCTATGTTTCATACTACTATGCTGAAAAGGTATCATTCGAACCAGAATCGCCATCATTCGACGTTGAATCACCCGTATGATGCTCTATGTTAGTATCATCGGTCGTTGCGATTCCAATACCAAAAACTTCGCGATAGACAATACCTTTTACATTATAAAACAATGGTGCAAGAAACGTCATTCCAATCAAGAAAATTACAATACCAAGCGGCGCAACACTTGACTCAAGTAATAAAAGAAAAGGAAGTATCAACATAATAAGTGATGCCAGTAAAAGAGAATATAAAGTTAATAGGGGAAAAAACTTAAAACGCAGTGCTTGAATTGATAAAATTACAGCCTTCACTGGCATCATCTTTTTTTCAATAACCAAGGGAACAGTCAATGATAAAGTTACCGCGAGAAAAATTCCAGGTAATATAAACAACTGAAAACCTATACTAATAAGTACTGAGGTAAATAGTGCACATAATACTACCCAACTAGCCCGAGTAAGAAATGCAAAAGTCATTTTCGCATGAGTTTTCATGCCTACAGCATGCTGAACGCCCATCATTTCCACGCCAGCCATAAAAGGCCAAATAGCAACTGTAACCACTACATTTAATAACATACCCGCCTGAGGATCTGCTAATACCGTTTCAATGCCGCCAAGGTAACTACTAACGACAAATGAAACTAACATTCCTAATACTAATGAAAAAAGTAAGCCTAGATTAATTGCCAATCGAGACTTTAGTGTTTGTTGCCAAGATTCAGTTAAAATTTCTTTAACATCAATTTGATAGTCGCCTTTCAAGGCGCGTTCAATACTGCCACCAACTTGTACAATAGTAATTTTTTCTGGCAAACCAATACCCTTTTATAAATACAAAATAAAATAATTAAGCCATTATACCTGATATTAAATAGAATGGTTAATG
>Ga0105356_10000358_pt1 | contig 42285 bp, 45 predicted proteins | sample GOMGulsemesocosm_3_FD_83502 | JGI IMG/M metagenome (GOLD analysis project Ga0105356, IMG submission 83502) | Methane-oxidizing microbial communities from mesocosms in the Gulf of Mexico - GOM9D Gulf of Mexico | ecosystem: Environmental > Aquatic > Marine > Cold seeps | place: Gulf of Mexico...
AAGCGTCTGCCGATGTGGATATAACACCATCAGTGCCAGGAGATACAAGCTCTAAACCGTTAGCTGTAGCGCCACCTGTCGTTACCAAGCCCCACTCACTGTACTCATTATGAATATCAATAGAAGGCGCCGTTGCAGCCACCTGCGCCTTAGCATTAATCAAGGCTCCACCAATATTCTGTGTAGAGAAAGAGAAGCCCAAGGCTATCTTGTCGCGAGTTAAGTTGATTTTTTTGCCTACTGCCGCAGTAGCATCAAAAGTAACAGCAGCAGTTTCGTGAGCATTCGTTTGCAGGCGAACCTGCTCAAATGAAATGGCAGTAGCAACATCTGTTAGCAACGAAGTCTGTATAGCGGTACAAGTCGCAGGCGTCGAGAAATCGCAAGCGGTGCCATCCGCCTTTGTAATCAACTTACTTGTTGACTTAGCAATGGCATATTCCACATCTGAGCCGACTGGCAGCCCCTTTGTAGTTTTCAAGTCGCTAGTAACCGCAACATAATAAGTTGAGCTTGGCGATAATGGCTTTAACGGAAGGATACCGATCGCCTTGCCATCCGAGCTACTAACAACATAATCAACACCATAAGTTAGCTTGTCACCTACAGCGACAATGGTTTTACTGCTCAGTTGAACCCCGCCAACCACGCCTTGCGCTGGAATATTGACTGCTGCATTAGGAGTATATATGTGTACGCCCGCTTGCAGTGTACTGGTATCAACAGCGACACTGGTAGTAAAGGTAATCATTGCCGTAGTAGAGAACCCGTCCATGGTGTTCATCGCCACTCTAGGCATATTAGAACCAGCGGCAGTTAACTCTGCCGCAGTTGGCGCAGCCGTTTTATTGTAGTTAAACAGTGCATTCCCTTCTTTATCCGTTAAGGGGATATTGATAGATCCGTCAGGAGTGCCCGCAAACAACAAATCGCTAGGAAAGGGTAAAACACCCTCACTAGGCTGAAAAACCGCAACAGCCAGTCCATCAGCAGGCTGAGTATCGCCCAAGGATTTATTATCATTCGAACAGCCTACGATTGCAGCCGTTGCCATCAATGGCAAAAGAGCCTTCTTAAAAATGTGCATTTGCATCCCCCTGGAATCATGCAGTAATGGTAAGTAAGTTATTGGGTCAAGCCTATCCCATAGTTATGTGAAGTGACAAGCCTTAAAACGCCTTGGTTTGTGAGTACCTTTTAGCATAAGGGTCTTTTTCAGCCAGTATGTACAAAATATGCACAATTAATTTATAAGCCCTTGTTTTAGCTGAATATAAATCAGCCAGTATGTACAACTCTCACTTTTTCCGCATTGCACAATAAATGCCTTCGCCTTATGCTAATCAACCAATCACCTTGCCCAGCGACAACCCCTCCATGATCATCAACATTAACCGCAAAGAAAAACGTCTTACACGTGCGTTAAATAACGCCAACAGCTATGCGGAATGGAAAGGTATCGCCAGCGAGCTAGACCACTTGGGAGGCTTAGACGACTGGAAGGCTACGGATGAGTCACACGACTACAACTTCATCCTAATAAGAGATCGTTTACACAAGCTGCGCCAGCTACGTGAGCGTGGAGATATACGTGAACTGGTTTTTTGGCTGCACGAGGGCCTGCACGGCAATATTGGCAACCTAGCCAACAACTGCCTGTATGGGCACGCCAACCTCGGCACGAAAAACCTCATCACCGACTATATCTATGAACTATGTGCCGCCCTAAACTATTTGGGAAGCAATGACTTCCCCGACTTCCCCCTAGCGGAAAAGATTAAATTCTTTAAGCGACTAGGCATAGTATTTGGTCGCTCTGCCCTGATGCTCAGCGGCGGAGCCACCATGGGCATGTGGCATATCGGCGTGGTTAAAGCCTTGCACGAGCAGAATATTCTGCCCCGCGTTATGTCAGGCTCCAGTGCGGGGTCAATCATTGCCGGCGCTATTGGTGTCACTCGCGACGACAACCTCAGTAATTTTTACGACCCCGAATATATCTATCTGCACGCCTTCCGTGCCTTTGGCATTAAGGACGCTCTAAAAAACCGTTCCTTTATGGATAGCTCGCATTTGCAATCCTGCCTGCAAGAAAATATTGGCGAGATGACCTTTGAAGAAGCCTTTGAGCACACAGGGCGCATCCTTAACATTACCGTATCACCCGTAGAGAAGAACCAGCAGCCTCGTTTACTAAACTACCTGACTGCACCTAATGTATTGATCCGCCAGGCATCCCTAGCCTCCTGCTCTATTCCCGCAATATTCCCACCGGCCACACTATTGGCCAAGGACTATCATGGCAAGGTGGTGCCTTACTTACCTTCAATGAAATGGGCCGATGGCAGCTTGAAAAGCGACCTGCCACGCCTGCGCCTGAGCCGCTTGTTTGACGTAAACCATTATATTGTTGGGCAAACCAACCCCCACGTAGTGCCTTTTTTGCAATTAGAAAACTATATGCAAGAGAAAGGCTGGACCTCACCACTGGAGGGAGTGATCGGCTCTACACTACGCGTAAACGGCGAGCATTTATTGAGCCGCGCCAGCCAACGCTACAAAGGCACAACTGCCGGCACCGCACTTAACGGCCTAAACACCCTGCTGCGCCAAAACTACCGAGGCGATATCACCTTGATCCCCAAATTCCGCATGCAGAGCTTTGCACGCTTAATATCCAACCCCACGCCAACAGACATAGCCAACTTCATGCTCGCCGCCGAGCGCCAAACCTGGCCACGCATTGAGCAAATCCGTAACTCAACCATTGTCAGTAATACCATTGACGAGTGTTTGAAACAGTTAAAAACCCAAGCCAAGCAGCAGCCTGCAGGTATCAAGTCGGTAGCAACCAGCATCAACAGCAAAAAAATAGGCTAGCTTAATCCTAACAACAAAAAAGGCCCTCTAAGAGGGCCTTTTTTGTATGCTTATACTTTCTGTTTAGTTCTGCTTACGCATTTTCATAAACTCTGCCATACCCACTACATTGTTATCATCCACTTCCGGACTGGTAACTTGGCGCTGCTTAGCTGGCTTTTTTAAGGGCACTTTCATTGCCTCTGCACTAGGCTTTACTATTTCCGCAGCAGCCTTAGGGGCTGCCTGCTTCTTTGCCTGGGAGGGCTTAGCGCTCTTCTTATAGTCGTATAAATTCTTAGCTCGCAACACGACCTTGCGGTAAGGCTGAATAGAGTTCGAGCCCATACGTGTCATCAACTGTTTGAATACAGGGCTTTCAAAGAATACATTTTGACTCGCCTTAGTCTCAAAAATCAAGACCAAGCCCAAGCTAGAGGATCCCTCTACTTGTAGTAGCTGAATATTTACAAAGCCCTCAAACTGGCGTACAACCTTGCCAAAAAAGCGCAGCCAGCCAGGAAAGGCCTTGCGACCTTCCGCATTCAAAAAAAGTTGTATTTGTGCTTGAACCATAATCTACCCACTATCTTAAGCTGTCACTCTGACCCAAACCGTCACATTAGGTCAAGACTATGGCGCGAATAAGGTAGTTTTCAGCCGAAGAGCGGTAGCAATGGCTTATTTGGACTATTCCGCATGCTATTATTTAGCCACTATCCAGGAAGATAAGACATGCAAAAGAAAACATTTAACAGCTTTGATCAGACAAAAATAATTTACCGCGAATGGCTAGTTAAGCAACCCAAGGGCAATATCGTGGTAGTACATGGCGCTGGGGAGCACAGCAGCCGCTATGCACATGTAGTAGGCCACTTTAATGAGCTAAATTTTAACGTTTTCACTTGGGACGCTCGCGGACACGGAGAGTCAGACGGCCAGCGTGGCTATGTTGAAAACTGGGGCTGCTTTCGCCAAGATATTCACCACTACTTCGACGCGGTACGTATAAGCTTCGCAGGTCAGCCGGTATTTTTACTCGGCCACAGTCTTGGAGGCCTAAAAACCTTGGATTATTTGCTACACCAGCCCGGCGAAGACATTCGTGGCTATATTTGCTCTGCTCCTGCTATTGGCAAGGTAGGCATATCCCCCGTTTTAATGGGCTTATCAAAAATAATGACTCATATAGCACCCCGCTTAAGCTTAGATACAGGGCTGGAGCACAGCGCTATCTCCCGCGACCCTGCTTGGCTGGAGTCGACTCATAAGGACGAGCTCTACCACAGCCGTGGCACGCCACGCTTAGCCGTAGAAGTCGTCAAAGCTGCCAACTGGGTGCAAAGCAATGCGGACAAACTGGATTACCCTATTTTAATGATTCACGGCACCGCCGATAAAATCTGTGACATCGATGGTACCCGCCAGTTTATCGCCAACACGACACAGCGCGACAAAACCGCCCTTGAATATGAGGGCGGCTATCATGAGCTATTTAATGACATAGAGCGCCAGCGAGTATTGGCCGACGTTCAAAGCTGGATTGAAGCGCGACTTTAATTTTTTAGCATCCCTTCATTCAGGCACAGTTTATCGTTAAACTGCGCCTTTCATTTATAAAAACTACTGCGAGCACACATGAAAAATGACCTGATCATGGCCATTGACCAAGGGACCACCAGCACCCGCGCCATCATCTTTGATAAGCAGGGCCAGCCCCTGATTAGCTCACAGCAAGAGTTCACTCAGCACTACCCCGCCGACGGCTGGGTCGAACACGACCCCGAAGAAATTTGGCAAACCACTCTCAAAGTTTGCAAAGACGCTCTACAGCAAGCAGGCGAGCAAGACGGCAAGGTGGCCGCTATCGGCATTACCAACCAGCGTGAAACCACCGTGGTATGGGACCGTGAAACAGGTGAGTGCTTATACAACGCCATCGTTTGGCAGGATCGTCGCACGGCGGACACCTGTGAAATGCTACGTGCGGGCACCGATTTAACAGAGCTAGCCGACAAAACAGGCTTGCTATTAGACCCCTACTTCTCGGCAACAAAGATTGCCTGGATACTCGATAACGTTGAAGGTGCACGAGCGCGCGCCGAGCAAGGTACGCTGGCCTTTGGAACAACAGACTGCTTCCTGATCTGGCGCCTGACGGGTGGAAAAATGCACGCCACCGATGCCACCAACGCCTCACGTACCTTGGTATTTAACATCAAAACCCAGCAATGGGACCAGAAACTGCTAAACCTCTTCAGCGTGCCCGCGAACATGCTACCTGAAGTTAAAGATTCAGCTGACGACTTCGGCATCACCGATGCGGATGTACTGGGGCAGGCCATCCCCATCACCGGTGTAGCTGGAGACCAACAGGCGGCCCTTGTTGGTCAAGCTTGCTTTGAACCAGGTATGATTAAGTCCACCTACGGCACGGGCTGCTTCGTGGTTTTGAACACAGGCGAGTGGGCGGTAAAGTCGCAGAACAAGCTGTTAACCACCGTCGGCTACCGCATCAATGGAAAAGTCACCTACGCACTGGAAGGCTCTATCTTTGTCGCGGGCGCCGCAGTGCAGTGGCTGCGCGACGGCATCAAGCTAATCGACTGCGCTAGCGAGACCGAAAACCTAGCCAAGAGCCTAAACTGCAATAACAACGTCTACCTTGTTCCTGCATTTACCGGCCTAGGCGCTCCGCACTGGAACCCCCATGCTCGCGGCGCTATCTTTGGCCTAACCCGCGACACCGGCATCGCCGAGATCGTGCGCGCCACGCTAGAATCTGTTTGCTACCAAACCTCCGACCTGATGAGCGCGATGCAAAAAGATGGCGCCAACATTGCCAGCCTGCGTGTTGACGGTGGCATGGTCGCGAACAACTGGATATTACAGTTCCTTGCAGACGTGCTGAATATGCCCGTAGAGCGCCCCGTTGTTGCTGAAACCACAGCCCTAGGGGCAGCTTATCTAGCAGCCCTAGGGGCAGGCATGTACAAGACCCTAGAAGAAGTACACGCGCAATGGCAGTGCGATGAAAAATTTGTGCCGCAAATTTCTCCGGAGCGCCGCACAGAGTTACTGAAAGGCTGGACTACCGCTGTCGACAAGGTTAACGATTAAGCCATGTCTCCAGAACGCTATCAACGCCTCAAGCAAACCCTAGACCACCGTCAACTCGACCTGACCGTAGTCATGGAAAACGTGCACAAGCCTCACAATTTTGCGGCTATCGTACGCAGTTGTGAAGCAGTGGGCGTAGCCCAGGCCCACGCCATGGTACGTGACGGACGGATGAGTAAGCACATCCACACCTCTGCCGGCAGCAGCAAGTGGGTTAATGTCGACAGTTATAACGATATCGACGAGCCTTTTAACAAGCTTCGCACCCAAGGCTACCAGCTTTTAACCGCACACCTAGATGATAGCGCCGTTGATTTTCGCGAGGTAGACTATACCAAGCCTACCGCTATCGTGATGGGCTCGGAGTTGCACGGCATCAGCGACCATGCTGCAAAAATGGCTGATCAATCGATTGTTATTCCCATGATGGGTTTAACAGAGTCATTGAACGTGAGCGTAGCCACTGCATTGATATTATTTGAAGCTCAGCGCCAACGTCAGGCAGCAGGCATGTACAACAAGTGCCAAATAGACCCCAACACTTATGCCAAAACCTTGTTTGAATGGTGTTACCCGGTAATAGCCAAGCACTGCAATGAGAAAGGCTTGCCCTACCCAGAGCTGGATGAGGATGGGTACTTGCCGTCTAAAGCGTTAGGGTAAACATTCACGCTACCCGAACAAATTGAAACCGCTTTGCTTTTAACCCTGCACCGTCACGGTCAAGCGCCGTGTATAGTCATCTGCTCGGTGCTCGTAGATATAAATTCCCTGCCACGTTCCCAAGTCCGTCTGCCCATTTACAACGGGGATATTCAAGCTAGTATGAGTCATCACCGTGCGTACATGAGCAGGCATATCGTCATTGCCTTCGTCGACATGCTTAAACATTTTATGCCCGTCGGGCACCCACTTACTCATAAAGGTTTCTAAATCTGTGTGTACTGTTGGGTCGGCATTTTCACAGATAATTAAGGAGGCACTGGTATGATGTATGAAGATATTGCACAGGCCGTCTTGAATATCTCCCTGGGCAATAATACGATTTATATCGTCGGTAATTTCGTAAGTGCCACGTCCGTTTAATGGCTTAGTCATGGAGTCGCGGTGCATGGGCTATTCCTGTTATATTAATTTCCACTGACTCTACTCTTCAGTGGTGGCCCTGCCAAGCGGTCATTAGCAAAGGGGACTCTTCACTGTGTTTGATCGTGTCTGTCGGCAGGGAACTTATGTGCATAAGCCTCCGAGCCCAATAGTACTAAGCGCAATTGTATAATCAGGTTTTCAGCCACCTGATCTATCCCATCATCCGGCATATCTATCGCCTCCCCCCCTTGGTTAAACATGATAGTCACCAAAGCCTCTGCAACCATATACGGGTCAGCCATATCGCGTCCACTCAGCTGGTTGACACGCTCAAGCTCATCGGCAATCTCACCGATAAACAATTTAATTTCACGATTGATCGCCCTGCGGTAGGTTTCTGACCCACCCGTTTTTTCGCGCAACATCAGTCGAAACAAGTTGCGGTTGTTACGCAAAAACTCCAAAAAGGTTTCTACCGAGGTCACCACAGTCTTACCCTCTTCTATGCCGCGCTTACGGGCTCGTCGCATCAGCTGACGCAATTTCTGAGCCCCCTCATCAACCAAGGCCAAGCCCAGCTCATCCATATCCTGAAAGTGGCGGTAGAATGACGTCGGGGCAATGCCCGCTTCTCGGGCCACCTCACGCAGGCTTAAAGTGGAAAAGCTTCGGTCTTCGCCCAGCTGGCTCAATGCAGCCTTGAGCAGCTTACGCCGCGTTTGCCGCTTTTGTTCTACACGAGAAACCATGTTTAGTCTGTCTATTAAATAAGCTGTCTATTCTAACGTGAATTGCCTTTTAAAAAACAGTCTGCACCAACACCACACGCATTCATAAATTTAGAGCGAACTCTCTACGCTTTTCTAATAATATGGTAACCATATTTTAATACAGAGAAAAACCATGCCTAAGTACACCATGCGCGACGGCGAACAAATGCACGTAACAGAAATTGGCCGCGGCGAGCCCGTCGTTTTAATTCACGGCCTAGGCATGGATGGAAACTCTTGGCTGCCCTACGCTGGCACCGGCATGCTAAACAAGCGCTTTTATATCCCCGACTTGCGCGGCTGGGGAAAATCCCGCGATATGACAATGCAAGACGAGTATTACGTGGGTCAAATGGCAGATGACATCCACGACCTCGTGATCAAAATTGGGGCTCCTAAAGTCGCCTTAGTCGGCATCTCACTGGGCGCCGCGATTGGCCTAGAATACTTCAAGCGCTATGGCGACGACATGATCAGTCGCTATCTACATATTGATTTTCCTTCACCCCTTGTTCGTGAAGACGCCCCCGACGCTCTGCCCGTACCGCTCATAGAAACGGGGGAGGCGATGATGGCAGAGGCCAAATACTTTGACACCTCTGTGCCCTTAAGCAAACTCCCCAAGAGCTATCAACACAAGCACTTCAGCTTGCTATACGGTGTTCTGCGCAATTCATTAAAGCTACCTTGGCAGCGCGGTATTGCCATGTCGATAGAATACAACCCACTAATGAAGACCTTTTTATCCCAGCACTCATCCCAGGGCTGCTGGCACGCCACTCTGCGCTCGGTTGAGTCCTTTGCTTCGGGTGACTATGACATACGTGAAACACTACCCAGTATAAACATTCCCGTGACTAATGTGGTTGGCACCCACGACACCTTATTCCCGCTCGCCGAACTTAAACGAGTCTCTGACTTACTGCCCAATAGCAAAACTATTGAGTTCTACCATAGCGGCCACTTACTAATGATCACTGAAATACCCAAATTCACCCGAGTTTTTCGCCGTTTCCTTGCCGAGGGCAATGGCAGCGCCGCCTATGAATTCACAAGCAAGCCTGTTTAGTGCTGCAAAGCCTATCCGCATTACAGCCTGCGCATCCGACGCGGGCAATGCGGATAGGTTGTATTGGCCACAACTTCTGAATGCCGTAGAAGCACAAGAGTATCTGCAGAAAATACGTAGTGCTCCACACTGGGAGCAACGCAAGCTACGTGTATACAACAAAGACCACCTCACACCACGGCTCGTCGCCTGGTGTGCCGACACTGGCAACATGCTCTACCCAAATATAAACGAATTAGTCAAGCTCGCTTAAACACCACATTCAGGTATGTACATGACAACCAACCTTAATCAGCAACACCTAGAGGCCTTTCGTGCCGTCGTCGAAAAGCGCCGCTCAGTGAAACGCTTCACCAACACCGCCATTCCCGAAGACGTACTGCAAGACTGTCTAGACCTTGCTATGCTGGCTCCCAATTCCAGCAATTTACAGCCGTGGGAATTTCATATCATTCGTTCTGTAGACAAGCGTGCAGCCGCTATCCACGCCTGCTTAAACCAAAATGCGGCAAAAACATCCCAAGTTTTGATAGCTATTGTTGCTCGTACTGATACTTGGCAACAACACGCTACAGATGTATTGAAGCGCTGGCCTAGCCCAGAAATACCCGCCATTGTTACACGCTATTACACCCAACTCACCCACGCAAACTTCACGCTTGGTCCTCTCAATATACTCGCGCCCTTAAAATGGGCAGGAATACGTCTCAAGCGCTTAAGTGGAGGTGCTGTGGCAGAAGCCCACTACAATCAAAGCACCATAAAGCTATGGGCGACCAAAAGTACCGCCCTAGCCGCCGAAAACTTGATGCTGGCCTTCTGTGCCCACGGCTTTGACAGCTGCCCTATGGAAGGCTTTGACCCTGCAGCAATGACTAAAATTTTAAGCCTGAATAAGCACCAACATATTGTTATGATGTTAGGTGCAGGTGAACGTGCCGATAACGGTATCTATCACCCTCAATTCCGTTTTGAGCGCGAGCGCTTTATTAAAGAGGTTTAGCCATGGACAAAGAAAAACCACAAATTATTAAGGTTAGTGAAAATACTCAACGTGAGTTCAGCTTTAAAAAAATGGCACTGGGCTGGTTAGCGGTGATATTGGCAATTGTTATTCTATGTATAATCGTCGAAGTGGCGGTATACGGCTGGTAGGAATTATTTTATAAAATCGTTTAGCCGCCCGCATAAAAAATGCGGAAGAATTACATCTCTTCCGCATCATCTAAGTCAGCTTCTAAACTCGCTAACCAATCCTGCTCTGCCTCATATAGGCCGAGTACCTCTTCTATATATTCGTCCATCATAGTCTCCTCTGTTTAAACAAGACCATGTTCGCATCGAAAAATGACAACTGAGTGACTGCCTCGTGACAATTACATGAAATAAATTGCACAACAAACTCTTGGCAATACCCCATATAGAAATATAGCATTCCCCGCCTTCTACATACTCGGCAGTGTAATGCATGCAAATTCTCTTCCCCCCCCCCCAGACCAACAACATTCACTGGATGGCGTTACTGGCAAGCAACTGCGCTTTCAACGCTGAAAAACGTTCCCCCAAAAACCACCGCTTTTTGACTACGTAGGTCATGACCACTAGTGACCTATGGCACTGGCGGAAATTAAAACGACCGTTTAAACTAGATGTTCATTGAATAATGAGGTGGTTTATGAGCGCTTTCAATACTGATGTTGTTGTCTATTTCGCCCTGGCGGCCGCTTTTGGCATGCTGCTCGGCGCCATCAAAATGCACCGAACCCCACTGCCTAGATTAGGTTTGAAACACGCAATAGAGCGCGACTTCTAAAGCGCTTCTGCCTCTTTCCAGCGCTGTACTTGCACTTGTTGCTTGATAAGCTCTATCACCTCATTCACCACCTGTAGCCCGTCTAACTGGCTATCCGAGGGTTTAAGTAGGTCCTCTAACAAGGCAGCAAGAAAGTTTTCAACCATCTCGTGCACAGTATCCGAACTAAGGTCAGCAACCAGTTGCTCCACCACATTAGCAACTATATCTCCCACTGCATGATCCAGCTGGCGGTTCACCATACCCCCCAATATAGGTACAGCCCCCACCACTTGCAGCTCGGGGTTGTGGCTCATAGCCTGCCGAATCACCTTGTGTACATAGTCACGCACGCTCTCACTGTGCACCGCCAACAAGCGCTGAGTGCTTTGCTCTGCTCTAGCCACCAGCTCTTCTGCCAATACATTATGGCGTGGCTGTAATACGTCACGTATCAGGCGCTCTTGCAATGGGCTGCCATGCTGGATTTCATCTTGCACTCCGTCGAGCACATTCACGACCACACGATCAGATACCTCCTCCACAAATATCCCGTAGTTGCGCTTTAGAAAGAGCATCAAAGCCGTATTGCTCAAATCAATCACCCCCAAGCGCTGTAGGCGAACGGTGATAGAGATCAAGCGCAAGACTCTGAGGAAACGGAATGAGCCTATCGGTATACAGCCCAACAGGTCATACCAGTGATAGAACGGGTAGTGCCACCAAGAGCGGTAGTCCTTTTTATAGATAGCCACACACCAGCCCAGCACAAACTCAGATATGAATATGGACACAAACACCAAATCATAATTATAGAAATTGCTGTGCACATGCTCACCATAAAACTGTACAAAGGGGGCATACAACCAATTCAGCAGCATTTGCACCCAGGGCACCGCAAAGACCCAGTCAAATATAATCCAACTTAAATTCAGCATCACCAGAACAATCATGGCGATGTCGATTATCAGGTAGTAATTGGTGGCGTCTTTACGCAGATTTTTAAAATTGAACATATTATTCAGTATCTAACAGTTGAACGATGATTATAGCTATTCTCTACATACAGGCAGAATAAAATCTTTCTAAGTAAACACTATTACTTTACAGTCGTAGTATATGGATATGCTAACAACACTCGACCTACAACAGTGGAAAGCCTCTGGGCAGTACTACCACTTCTATGGCAACCTTAAAGGCCACGATATTTTTTATCGTATCCAAGGGCAAGGTGAAGCACTTTTGTTGATCCACGGCTTTCCCAGCTGCTCATGGGACTGGCACAAAATTAGCAAGCAGCTGAGCCAACACTACCAAATAATCAGCTTTGACCTACTCGGCTTTGGCTTCTCAGACAAACCCCAACAGCATCATTACACTATCTTTGAGCAAGCCGATATAGCCGAAGCCCTACTAACAAAGTTAAATATAGATAGCTGCCATATACTGGCCCACGACTACGGCGACACCGTTTTTCAAGAGCTGTTAGCACGGCAAATTGAGGGGCGCTTAAGCTTTAGTATGCGATCAGCGGCAATGCTCAACGGGGGCATATTTCACGGTGTACACCACCCCTTGTTGGCACAAAAACTATTGATTAGTCCTCTAGGGGGCATCGCCAGCCGTTTGATGAGCCAAGCCACTTTTAACCACAGCTTTAAAAAAATATTTGGTAAAAACACCCAGCCCAGCACGCCTGAATTGAATCAACTTTGGCAGGCCAACAGTTATCAAAACGGCCTGCGCAACGCCCACTTAATTATTCGCTATATGGACGAGCGCAAGCAGTACGCCAAACGCTGGGGCGGCGCGTTACTCAATAGCCCTATTCCTCTGCGCCTCATTGACGGCGTGGCAGACCCGATCTCAGGCGGGCACTTAAGCGACTACTACGAGGCCAATATGCCAGCCCCCGACTCCGTGCGCCTAGAGGGCATAGGTCACTACCCACAACTAGAAGCACCCGAATTAGTATTGAAGTATTACTTTGAGTTTATTAATAACCTTAAGCAATAGGCCCCAGCAAGCTTCCCCTACTATATTCAGCTAGCTCATCAAGCGATCATAATGGGCTTGCATCTGAGCCTTCAGCCAACTCCTCCGCCTCTTCCAAGATAAAGTGCACCCGCGCCACCGCCACCGGCTTACAGGGATTGTCCTGCCAACAGCTAATCTGTACGTGGGCCACACGACGCCCTTGGCGAGTAACATCACAACGAGCATACGTCGTTTTTGGCCCCGCCGAGCGCAAGTAATCTATAGCGAAATCTACCGTTTTCGGCAAGCGGCCCTGCTCCTGATTAACTAATAAGTGCAGCATTGCGCTGTTTTCCATAAAGCCTGCCACTACACCTCCGTGGATCGCGGGCAGCAAGTGATTGCCAACTAAGGGTTCACGAAAAGGCAGCTCAAACAGCAGCCCATCGGCCTGCTGGGTCATTTTTACCCCAAGGTGCGCCGCATAGGGAATTGCTTTGACAAGCTCAGCATAAGCGCCTTCTGAACGGGCCTTATCAATCGCATTCTGTAATATCACTTGCCAGCCCCCTGCTTCATAAAAGACTTGCTGCTGGAAGAGCGCATAAAGGCTGAGCTAGAGGTAACCAGTGGCAGGTCGCGCTCCTGATAAGCCACTGCACGAACAAAGGCTATTTGCGACGTCATGCGATAACACTTGGCCCAAGCGTAGATATCCTTCCCCTTCACGGCTGGGCGCATATTATCGATACGCAAATCCAGTGTTGCGATCGCCTCCATGTCGGGTAAAGCACAAAAAGCCGCCAACCCACTCGCGCTATCAATAATAGAGGTCATCACACCGCCATGTATCAAACCTCTATCTACATCCCCTAACAATAAATTCTGATAGGGTATGCGCAATACAACTTCCGCATGCTTGGCATTCTCTACGGTCAAGCCTAAATCTATGCCGTGGGGTATTTCATTCACAAAATGTGTCGCCAACTGCATAAAGTGGCTGTTATCTTTTTCTATGGAAATATCGTTGATGCCCATTCATTCACCTGATGCGGATAATCTATATAACGGGATTTTAACAGTACGGTATAAAACGTTCTGGCTAAAATAAGTCTAGCTGCTTAACAGTTTCAACTGGCTGTTCTCGCTCAAAACTCGACAATGTTACCCCGAGTAAGCGCACGGACTTTAATCCTGCCTGCGTGCTTTGTAGCAGTGGAAACAAATAGCGCTCAAACTGCGCATAGTCTCGCGACGCAAGGTCAAAACTGTGACTACGAGTCACCTGAGTGAAATCCGAGAATTTTACTTTGATCGTTAGCGTTCTAGCCAACAACTGTTTCTGCTGCACTTGTCCTAGTACTGTTTTTAAACGCTGTTGCAATGACTCTAGCATAGTCACAGGATCCTGTAAGTCTTGCTGAAAAGTCGTTTCCGCTCCTAAAGACTTACGCTTGCGATGCGTTCTAACCGGACGATTATCAATGCCCCTAGCAATAGAATAGTAATATTGCGCACTCTTACCGAGGCGCGAAGCTAACCACTGTAAGCTGTGACCGCGCAAGTCAGCCCCCGTATGTATACCCAAGCGCTGCATCTTTGCTTCCGTGGCTTTACCTACTCCATAGAACTTGCCCACCGGCAGCTGTGCCACAAAGTCCTCGCCCTGCTCCGGACGAATCGTGTAAATGCCATCTGGCTTGTTCATATCCGAGGCGATTTTGGCAAGAAATTTATTATATGAAACCCCAGCCGAAGCGGTTAAACCAGTCAGTCTATTTATATCCATGCGTATGGCCTGCGCCATTAAGCTGGCAGACCCCTCACAGAAGGGCTGGCCACTCACGTCTAGAAATGCTTCATCTATAGACAAGGGCTCTATCACCTCGGTATATTGCTTAAATACACCGTGTATCTGCTCAGACACGGCCTTATAAGCGGGGAAGTTGGGTTTCACAAACACCGCCTGTGGACACAGCTTAGCCGCTTGCGAAGACGCCATCGCCGAACGAATACCAAATTTACGCGCCTCATAACTAGCCGCAGCCACCACCCCCCTCCGCCCTGGCTGCCCCCCTACAATTACCGCTTGCCCGCGTAAACGAGGGTTGTCGCGCTGCTCAACAGAGGCGAAAAAGGCATCCATATCTATATGAATAATTTTGCGTATGTTAAAATCTGCACTCACTTATTAGCTTGCCCTCCTGTAAGCATATTTATATACAATGAAACCTCTACATATTATCGGCTATTTCTTTGTTCGCTTCTTTGGCATTTTACCCTTTCGCCTATCCTACAGCCTAGGCTACTTAATGGGCTTATTATATTGGCAACTGGGCAAGCGTGACCGCCGTATCGCTATCGCTAACATCCGTCACTGTTTCCCCGAATTCAGCGATGAACAGTGCCAAATCATGGCCCGTAAAAGCTTAATCAATACGGCAATTAACGTCATGGAATCTGCCTGGGTTTGGCAGCACCGCTACCCTGCTATCAGCAAAAAAATTGTACAAATAGACAACTTAGATTTAGTCAAAAATTACGATGCCGCTGAAGCAGGCACGATATTTGTCACCGCACATTTCGGTCACTGGGAGCTATTTGGTGACTTCTTCATTCACCATTGTGACGAGCCTATTTTTTTAGGCAAAGAGACAGGCGTTCAACTGTTTGACAATTATATCAAGCGTGGCCGCGAACGCTCTGGTGGAGGCACAGTATTCCCCTGCACACGGGAAGGCCTGACTCAACTTTATACCCTGACAGGGCAAGGAAAATCTACCGCCCTTATTGCCGACCAAGAGCCAGACCCTAGGAACGGTATTTTTGCCCCGCTCTTTGGCCAACAAGCACTCAGCAGTGTATTAGTACAGGATATGGTGCAAAAAGTCGGAGCCAAGGTCGTCGGTATGTCCTGCCAGCGTCTACCCAAAGGCAAGGGATTCCAGATTAGCTTTTTTGAAGTAGAAGAGAACGTCTACTCTTCTGACATAGAAACATCCACAGCAGCGTTAAATCGTTGCTACGAAAAAATTATCAAGCAAAATCCAGAGCAATACACCTGGAACTATAAACGCTTTAAAACACGAGCAGAGGGGGAGCCGGGGATGTATTAACACCCAGATATAAAAAAAGCCGCTGATGCGGCTTTTTTTATATCTGGGTTCTACACGCCTTAATGAGTGAGCAAAGCCAACTCTGAATCTCTGCCACGAGTCACTAGGAACTCGTTATAAAAAGCTAGAGCCTGATTGCTATTCCCATCTAATACGGCAGCCTTAGCCAGTGCTTCGATACTATCGTCATTGCCGCTCATTTGTGCAGCCATATAGTGCTCTACTAGGGCCAGATCTACCGCCGTCCATAAATCATAATCATCTAAAGCATCCAAGGCTAAGGGCTGCATATCCTGTAAATGGCCAACCTTCCAATCCAGCCAATCACTACCTTCCGTCTTTAGTACTACGTGAGCGTGATCTTGCTGAAAGCTCAGAGTTGCCTCGATATCAAACTGTCTAGCTGTGCTTAATAACAACCAAGTATTCAATGTTGGAGTGCCTTGTTGCTGAGCTAAGGCTTCAGTCACCGACAAAACGTCTCGGCTCAAAGGAAATGATGCTTGAATCAACCTATCTGCATGCAATGCAAATGTACGTAAAGCAACCTCACCCTGACTGTCTGGACTATTCAAGTCAAGCTGCGCCTGCTTAAAAAATTGACTTAAGTGTAACTTCGCCTGCCGGGTTTGTAGCGGGTCCAGTTCATACAAGCTGGCCTCAGCTTCCAGCAATGAAAACACAAAGCCGCTCTGATATGAGTCACTGACGCTGACATCGCTAGTCACCTCGGCCTCTTGTACTGCCGTATACGCTGCCGCGGCAACGCATGAAAATGTTAGTACTGCTGTGGCTGTTATTATTTTGTTATTAATCCATTCTAAACGCATAATAAACTCCTCCTGTTTCTGATTGCTGAACAGGATAGTAAAAGTTCATTCTATTTTTTACTTGTACGTTCCTGTTAGCCGGGGGGCAACTGTGATGGGGAACACATTAATTACTGCTCAACGGTCATTTCCCATGTACGTTCTGGCTACTGAATGAGCATTGCTCACCATACACATTACCCTTTAAAACACGGTACATTATGGCTTTAGCCAGTATGTTCAAGTGCCCTTGTAATTACTGGCTGAAACTGTTTTTGGAAAGGCTTTAAATACGTGTAGGAATAATCTGACACGTTTTCAAAAGTGATTTAATTACTCAAAAACACAGAAATAAAATCACTTGACTTCAACCCTGTCTTTTCTGAAATATTTTTCGCTGTATAGCAATTCGATATTCGCGCAACAGGTGGTTTAAAAAAGATTTCAAAACGCCCTGGCCTTTGCGTGGGGATTTCAACTGCGACAGCTGCAACATCTGCTGGTAAAACCAGGCGACCTCTCCTTGCACATTAATGGCCCGTAACAGGGGGATTTTACTCGCCGGCCCCAGCCAGCCATCACCCAGCTTAAGGTCCACTTCATAAGCGGGGGCATAACTAATTTGACCGCTAATTAAAAAGCGTGGAATATCCGCATCGGCACACAGGGGACGCGCCAAGCCGACCATATCTAACTCGCCCTCTTCCAATGCATCTACCATGGTCAAACGTGAACGAAAGCCTCCCGTTACCATCAAGGGGGTTTTCTGCTCGCCACTCTCCAGCGCCACTTGAATCGTTTTTGCGTAGTCTAAAAAGTAAGCCTCACGCTGGCGTGTGCTCGCACGTATATTGGGGTCTTCTGCCTGCTGCTCGTCACCACTGTGCCCCAATAAGCGAATTTGCTCATACGTGCCACCAGAAATCTCCAATAAATCTATGCCCTCCTCTGCCAACCACGCGGCAACTTGCGCGCTATCGTCCAAATCAAATCCCCCCTTCTGAAAATCTGCCGAATTCAACTTAACCGCTACAGGAAAACCGGCTCCCACGGCCTCGCGCACTGCGCGAATGGTAGCCAATAAAAATCGCGCCCTATTTTCTAGACTGCCACCCCACTGGTCTGAGCGTTTATTGGTCACGGGGGATAAGAACTGGCTTATGAGATAGCCGTGAGCCGCATGCACCTGCACACCCGTAAAGCCCGCCTCTTTAGCAATCAATGCCGTATTGGCATAGCTGTTAATAGCCTGCTCAATTTCTTCTTCTTGCATTGCGCGAGGCTTGGCAAAATTGCCCATCAAGTGCAACTGAACATCAGAAGGTGACAATGGCTGCGTAGAAACTATGCGCGAACACTGGCGCCCTGGGTGGGATATCTGCATCCACAAATGAGTATTTTCCTCCGTGCCCGCGGCCGCCCAGCGTTGCAACTGAGGCAATCCACGCCTGTCCTCAATCACCACATTACCTGGGCGCTCTAAATAGCGCCTATCCACCATCACATTACCGGTAATCAGCAGACCTGAGCCGCCCTTAGCCCAAGTGCGATAAAGATTGACGTGCCCTTCGGTGGCGTTGTCTTCAGCATCCGCCAAGCCCTCCGTCATCGCCGTCTTGGCCAAGCGGTTTTTTATGATCGCCCCACAGGGCAAACGCAGTTCAGAATGTAGGGAAGCAGACATAATTCGTTTCTCTAATGTAGGTCTAATTAGTTCATTTTCACAGTGACAGCGGCAGCGGCACGTTTAGCTTTATCGATAGCCGCTTCTAGACTATTCGCAATCGCGAGGGCCACACCCATGCGGCGGCGACCATCAATTTCTGGCTTGGCAAATAAACGCAGCTGAGTATCGGGCTCTGCCAATGCCGCAGTACAGCCAGTAAAGCTCACTGCTTGGCTAGTGCCCGTTGGCAGAATCACGCTGGAGGAGGCAAAGCCATACTGGCGAATAACGGGAATAGGCAGCCCCAAAATAGCGCGTACGTGCAAGGCAAACTCGGACAGGTCTTGAGATATCAACGTCACCATGCCCGTATCGTGAGGGCGTGGAGAAACTTCAGAAAAGATCACCTCGTCACCCTTCACAAACATTTCCACACCAAATAGGCCGCGCCCGCCCAGTGCTTCAGTAATTTTTTTAGAATAATCCTGAGCATCTTGCAGCGCCTTTTCCGACATCGGCTGTGGCTGCCAAGACTGACGGTAATCCCCATCTTCTTGATAGTGGCCGATAGGTTCACAGAATGCCGTGCCGTCGATATGCCGCACCGTCAACAGTGTGATTTCATAATCAAAATCAACAAAACCTTCGACGATTACTCGCCCCGCTCCTGCTCGTCCACCCTCTTGAGCATACTCCCAAGCCGAATCCACATCGGCAATTGTCTTTAAGGTGCTTTGCCCCTTGCCCGAAGAGCTCATCACTGGCTTGACCACACAGGGCAGACCCACCGCATCGATGGCCGCCAAATAATCTTCTTTAGTACTAGCAAATTGATAGGGTGAGGTTCTCAAGCCCAGCTCTTCCGCAGCCAAGCAGCGTATACCCTCACGATCCATGGTTAAACGAGTCGCCTTGGCGGTGGGGACCACATTAAAGCCCTCGGCCTCCAGCTCCAATAAAGTAGGCGTATGGATAGCCTCAATTTCTGGCACGATAAAATCTGGCTGCTCCAGCTCAACCACACGACGCAGCTCAGAGGCATCTAACATGGAAATCACATGGCTGCGGTGGGCTATCTGCATAGCAGGCGCATTTTCATAGCGATCGACACCAATGACTTCCAGCCCGAGACGCTGGGCCTCTATCGCCACTTCTTTACCTAGCTCACCACAGCCCAGCAACATGACCTTTGTTGCCGACGAGGTTGTCGCCGTGCCAATTTCAATGTCCATCATCCACCCTAAATTTCACTATTCTGACGCTGATTAGATTAAGTGCGCTAGTATGCGGTATCTACTATGATAGTGGAACTTTAAGACGCGCCAGCAACCCTTGCTCCACGTCACTAAAAACAATCACACTATGAAACACATTATCTATACTATTATGAAAAAAATCGCCATACCCTCTGGCCTGATGGCCAGCTTCATTGCATTGGCAGCGCCCAGTGCCGACCTATGGCCACACTGGTCGGCCAATGATGCGGGTAACCTAGAAAGCATCTCCCATCAAAGCTGGGATGAGTTCTTAAAGAAATATGTAACTACGGACAGCGACGGCTTAAACCGTCTGCCCTATGCGGCGATAGCGGCAGAGGACAAGACAGCCTTAGACACCTACATTCGCAGCTTAGAAGCCCTTAGTATCAGCAGTTACAACCGCAACGAGCAGCGCGCCTACTGGGCCAACTTATACAATGCCGTAACGGTTAAAGTCGTCATTGAAGCGCAGCCCGTGGCATCGATACTCGATATCAAACTATCCTCGGGATTTTTCAGCAAAGGCCCCTGGAAAAAGAAGCAGCTAAAGATTGAAGGCCAAGAAGTCAGCCTAGACGATATAGAGCACCGTATCTTACGCCCTATATGGAATGACCCGCTAACCCACTACGCAGTCAACTGCGCCTCAGTCGGCTGCCCTAATCTGCAGGACTACGCCTTCACCGCCGAGAATATGGAAAAAAACCTCACCCGCGCAGCCTTTGACTTTATCAATAACCACCGAGGTGTACAGATCAATGCCGATGGCGAGCTGATTGTATCCAGTATCTATAGCTGGTTTAAAGCCGATTTTGGCAAGAGTGATAAAGCAGTGATTGCCCATCTAATACGCTACGCCAAACCTAGCCTAGCCGAGCAGCTGAGTAAGCTAGACGAAATTGAAGACGACCAGTACAACTGGAAGCTGAATATCGCCAAGTAGGGTTATGAGCATACACGCACTAAACCCGCCAGTCCTACGGCATCCCTGCAAAATCTGATATAATTCGCGGCTTTTTCACACAATACGCAGCACTAAGCTGCGGAGTAGCGATATGAACACACCTTCTGAAGCAGTTGTTGGCATCATCATGGGCTCTAAGTCCGATTGGCCGACCATGCAGCACACAGCCGACATGCTGGACAAGCTAGGCGTGCCCTACGAAGTTAAAGTGGTCTCTGCCCATCGCACCCCGGACCTATTGTTCAGCTACTCTGAAGAAGCTGAAGAGCGCGGCATCGAAGTGATTATTGCGGGCGCCGGTGGCGCAGCGCACTTGCCAGGTATGGTTGCGGCAAAGACACCGTTACCCGTACTCGGTGTTCCCATTCAGTCTCGCGCCCTTAGCGGCAAGGACTCATTGCTGTCTATCGTGCAAATGCCCGGCGGCATTCCTGTGGGTACCTTGGCGATTGGCGATGCTGGAGCAAAAAATGCAGGTATCTTAGCCGCCTCCATCTTAGGCAATAAATACCCTGCGGTACGCAGCGCAGTCAAAGATTTCCGCACAGAGCAAACGACCACAGTATTAAGCCAGCCCGACCCACGCGTAGAAGTATAGGCAGCAACAAATATGAAAATTGGAATTATTGGTGGCGGCCAACTGGCCAAGATGATGATCCTAGCGGGCTATCCTCTAGGGCAACGCTTTGTCGTCCTCGATCCCTCCGCCGAAGCCGCAGGCGCCGTAGTAGCAAATCAACACATTCAAGGGGATTACGACGACCCCGCCAAACTAGCCGAGCTAGCCGCGGCCTGTGATGTAGTCACCTTCGACTTTGAAAATGTGCCCGCCGACGCCCTGCGCCAGCTAGAAAGCCAAGTGGCTACCTACCCGCCCAGCCTGGCCCTAGAAGTCTCTCAAGACCGTCTAGACGAGAAGCGTATGCTGAACGATCAAGGCATCCCCACAGCCCCCTATTATGCCGCCAATAATTTAGACGACCTAGAGAAAGCTGTTGCCGATATTGGCTTACCTGGCATCTTAAAAACCCGTCGCTTTGGCTATGACGGCAAGGGCCAATTTGTTATTCGCTCTACCGACCAACTAGGCGAAGCGATCGAAGCCATGGGCGGGCAAGAAGCCATCTACGAAGGCATGGTCAACTTCGACTGCGAAGTCTCCCTGCTCAGTGTGCGTGGTCGCGCGGGTGAAATTGAATTCTACCCCCTAGCTCACAACGAGCACGTGGGTGGCATATTACACATCAGCCGCGCACCCTATGCGGATGATGCGCTGCAGGCCCAAGCCGAGAAACTCGCCACACCACTACTAGAAAAGCTCAACTACGTTGGCGTACTCGCCATCGAGTTCTTCCTAGTTAACGGCGAGCTCGTCGCCAACGAAATCGCTCCGCGCGTGCACAACTCCGGACACTGGTCGATTGAAGGGGCGGTGTGCAGCCAATTTGAAAACCACCTGCGCGCCATCACCGGCCTGCCATTAGGCAATACCCACGTGGAAGGCTATGCGGCGATGGTGAACTGCATCTCCTTAATGCCCAAGGCAGAAGATGTGCTGAAAATGACCGCCTGCCATCTGCACGACTACGGCAAGTCCGCCAAACCCAAGCGTAAGCTGGGGCATGTGACTACGCGCTCTAGTACGCTAGAGAAGCTGAATGAGAAGATTGCTTTGCTTGAGAAGGTGATTGAAGAGAATCTTTCGGCGTAGATTAAAGCTATGCGGGCATGCTGATGGTAGCGTATCCGCATGAACTACTTCAACAACCTACGTATCAACTCCGCCGTAGAGTCATCGTGCTTCACCTTCACACGCTTATCCTCATCCAGCTCATCGAGTATCTGATTCGTCAGCTGCTTGCCGTACTCCACCCCCCACTGATCAAAGGAATTCAAATTCCAGACCACACCCTGAGTAAATATTTTGTGCTCATACAAAGCAATCAAAGAACCTAGACGTTTTGGCGTCAGTTTATCCATGACAATGGCATTCGACGGCTGGTTGCCGGGAAAGACTTTATAGGGAGCCAGCTTATCTATCTCTTCTTTAGCTAGCCCCTGTAGCTTCAGCTCACGTCTAGCGGTTTTTTCATCCTTTCCCGCCATAAAGGCTTCCATCTGCGCGATACCACTGGCAAGTAACTGTTGATGGTTATTCGCCAAGGGGTTGTGGCTTTCTTTAAGCAAGATAAAATCACTGGGGATCAAGCGACCACCCTGATGTAGCAGTTGAAAATAAGCGTGCTGTCCATTCGTTCCAGCCGTACCCCAAACGATAGGTGCCGTAGCATAATCCACCACCTTGCCTTGTCGATCGACTTGCTTGCCATTGCTCTCCATATCCAGCTGCTGCAGGAACTCGGGGAATAGACGCAGGTAGTGATCATAGGGGATCACCGCATGGCTTTCTGCTCCCATAAAGCTGCTGTACCAAACACCCAACAGAGCCATGATCACCGGCATGTTTTTTTCTAGGGGCGCATTCAGGAAATGTTGATCCATTTCCTCTGCACCTTTCAGCAACTCGATAAAGCGGTCCATGCCCATCATCAAGGCTATAGACAAGCCAATGCTAGACCACAGAGAAAATCGCCCGCCCACCCAATCCCACATGGCAAATTGCTGATCGGGGTGTATGCCAAATTTATTCGCCTCGGCACTATTAGTGGTCACCGCCACAAAGTGTTTGTGCAACACCTGAGTACTGCCGCCGCTACTCAAGAACCACTGACGCGCCGCCTGACTATTGGCCAGTGTCTCAGCCGTCAAAAAACTTTTAGAACAAATAACAAATAAGGTTTGCTCGGGGTCGCACTGCTCCAGAGCCTGGAGCAAGGCCGAGCTATCTACATTTGATACATAGTGAATTTCTAAGTCGCTGCGTAAATAAGGGCTAAGCGCCTCTACCACCATCTTAGGGCCTAAATCTGAGCCTCCAATGCCAATATTGACAATACTGCGCACGGGCTTGCCCGTATGCCCGCGCCACTTGCCCGTGCGCACGGCATTTACAAATACACGCATCTTCGACAGCTGCTGGCGCATCAATGGCATAACATCTTGACCATTAACGGAGTAGGCACTACTAGAGAAAGCGCGCAAAGCCATATGCGCTACGCTGCGCTGTTCCGTGTGATTGATTACTTGACCAGCAAACAACTGTTCGCGCTGCTGCTCAAAGCCCCTGGCCCGTGCCAAATCAAATAACAGCGGCAGGGTAGTGTCGGCTATGCGGTTTTTTGAGTAATCCATATACAAGTCACAAGCATCCAAGCTCATGCCCTGCACTCTTCCTTTCTGAGCGGCAAACAAATCTAGCAGAGTCGTATCATTGATGCGCTCTGCTTCAGACTCTAATTTTTGCCATTCGTCTTGCTGTTTCATAATTCCATAAAAATAGCCCAGCGCTGCTGGGCTACTTTACCTCAATTCCAGTGCGACTAACATCTAGTCCGCCGCTTTCAAGCCGAGTTAAGCGGCCTGTACAGGAATAGTATTTGCTGTGCGTTTGATTTTATTGTTAGCATCCAAATAAACTAGGGCCGGTTTGTGCAGCGGCGCCTCATGGGCAGCCATGCCCGCATAGGCACAAATAATCACACAGTCACCGGGGTCGGCCTGATGGGCTGCGGCTCCGTTCACAGAGATCACACCAGAGCCTGCTTCTCCACGAATAATGTAGGTCGCAAAACGCTTGCCGTTGGTGATGTTATAAATTTCGATCTGCTCGTACTCCAACATACCTGCTGCATCAAGTAGATCGCTATCAATCGCACAGGAGCCTTCATAGTGAAGCTCAGCATGAGTCACTGTGGCTTGGTGCAATTTGGCTTTTAAGAGGGTTAGCTCCATCATCTTTCTCCGCGTTTCTACAAATACTTCAATGTCTTACAACAAAACTGAATATGATGCTCGGGCCGCATTATAGCCTAAACAAGGCACAGCTCAACATTATCAATTAAGCGTACGCCTGCAAAGCGTGCTGCGACGAGTATTACCAAGTTTCTGTCGCCTTCAGCAGGGCTTGACAAGTCACTTTGGCGACGTATCGCCACATATTCAGGCTCAAAACCCGCATCCATTAGCGCTTGTTTTGCAGATTGCTCTGCCTCCAACAAACTAAACTTCTTAGTTAAGGTGTTTTCAGCACACGCTATAAGCACTTCGTTAATTTTTCGTGCACTATCACGGCTTTTATCATCCATAAGTCCGTTTCGCGAGCTCATCGCCAAACCTGTCGCCTCGCGCTTAGTCTGTGCGGCAATGATCTGAATCGGCAAATTAAGGTCTTTCGTCATCTGCTCAATCAACATCAGTTGCTGGTAGTCTTTCTTACCAAACACCGCACAATCAGGCTGCACTAAATTAAACAACTTGCACACCACCGTCGTCACACCAGTAAAGTGGCCCGGACGATGCACGCCCTCCAATATTTCCGACAAGCCCGGCACAATAACCTTAGTTGCCAAGTCCATTCCGTCAGGGTAAACCGTAGACACTTCGGGGAAGAACAACACATCAACACCCGCAGCCTCTAACTTAGCTTTGTCCTCAACAAAGGTACGTGGATAACAATCCAAATCATTACTGTCATTAAACTGCATGGGGTTCACAAAAATGCTCACTACCAGCTTATCCGCATGGCACTTAGCCTCTTCTACCAAGCTAATATGCCCCGCGTGCAAATTACCCATCGTGGGTACAAAGGCAATGCGCTGTCCCGCCGTACGCCAACCTTGAACAACATCACGGATATCAGCCTCTGTACGTGCAACCGCCAGCATAATTAAAAACTATGCTCTGGAGCGGGAAAGGCTTCAGACTTCACTTCATCCACATAGCGCTGCAATGCCGCAGTAATACTACCGGCACCCTGCATATAATCTTTAGAAAACTTCGGGCGCTTGCCCTTGGAAATCGCCAGAATATCGTAGAGCACTAAAATTTGGCCATCACAGCCCACGCCCGCGCCTATACCAATAACAGGAATGGCCACTGATTCAGATATACGTTTCGCCAGTGCCGCTGGCACACACTCCAGTAGTAGACAGTCAGCGCCAGCCTCTTCTAGACCCAGCGCCTCTTGTAGCATGGCCTCCGCCGACACATCGTCGCGGCCCTGCACACGATAACCACCTAACTTATGCACAGACTGGGGGCGCAACCCAAGATGGGCACAGACCGGCACACCCGCATCGACTAGACGGCGGATAATACCGATCTGCCCCTGGGTCGTCTCCAGCTTGACCATATGTGCCCCGCCCTCTTGCATCAGGCGCGCAGCATTTTGTAGCGCCTGCTCTTCCGTGCAGTAGCTCATAAAAGGCATATCCCCCATCAACAGCGCTCTAGGGTTGCCCCTGGCCACAGCGCGAGTATGGTAGACCATTTCATCCAACGTCACGGGCACCGTGCTATCCAAGCCTTGCACCACCATGCCCAGTGAGTCGCCGACCAATACCACGTCAGCGCCCACCTCGTTCACACACTCGGCAAAACTAGCGTCGTAAGCGGTAATACAGGCGATTTTTTCACCCTCAGCCTTCATCTTTGCCAAAGTATTAACGGTAATTTTTGTATGGGCGCTATGCACACTCATGGGCGATCTCTTTTGATATAACGATAATATAAGGAGGCTAGAGCTAACACTAAGCCACTATAGATAATGGATTGTAGTACTGGCGCCCTTTGCCTGCGCTTTTAATGCGCTCTAACAACAACTGGTAGTCGCTTTCGTTACCGACAAAATCTATTTCGGTGGCATTGACGACTAGTAAGGGCGCATCATCATAGGCATGAAAGAAACCACTATAGGACTCACTCAAGCGCTGTAAGTATTCATCGCCAATGCGTTGCTCCATACGGATGCCTCGTTTAGATATTCTCCCCTGTAAAACATCAACAGGAGCTTGCAAATACACCACCAAGTCGGGAGTCGGCGCATCCAAGGTCAAATGATCATACATCTGCTGGTACAAGCTCAGCTCATCTGCATCCAAAATCATCTCGGCAAACAGACGATCTTTGTCGATCAAAAAATCGGCTACGCGCACCGGCTCAAATAAATCGGACTGGCGCAGCTCGGAGATTTGCTGAGCGCGCTGCATCAGGAAAAACAACTGTGCGGGCAGCGCCCCCTGCTTGGGGTTTTTATAAAATTTTTCTAGGAAGGGGTTTTCTTCTGCAGCCTCTAGCAAGATGTCTGAGCCAAAGGACTGTGCAAGGCGTTTAGCCAAGCTGGTTTTGCCAACACCTATCGGCCCTTCAACAACAATATATTTTGGGGTTTCGTGCATCAAAGACTCTTCAAAGCTTGTTGCTCAGCCAAGGGGCTGCGTTCAAATTTAGCCACTACATCTGCGATACAGCCCACCTCTGGGATCTGTAATTGCGGTGCAATTTCAATCAAAGGATACAATACAAAAGCACGCCGAGTTAACTCTATATGGGGAACCCTTAGTCGCGACGTTTCAATCACTTGATTTGCATACAGAAGAATATCGAGATCCAGAGTGCGCGCCCCCCAGCGCTGCTCCTGCGCTCGATCGCGGCCGTGCTCTGTCTCTATGGCTTGCAGGGCATCTAACAATGCCTCTGCAGACAGTAGAGTTTGCACGCAGACCGCGGCATTCACATAGTCTGGTTGGTCTTGGGGGCCCACTGGGCTAGAGGCATAAAAGCTCGAAGTCGCTAACACATCTATATCAGGGTGCTGCGAGAGCGCGGCAAGTCCCAGTCGCAATTGAACCTCGGGCTTATGCAGAGTGGCTGACTGGCGGTGGGAAAAACCCTCAGCGCAGCCGAGATTGCTGCCCAATCCAATATAGACCTTCGCCATATTAGCTGCGGTTGCGCGATCTACGTGGGCGACGGCGGCGATTTTGGCTAGGGCCTCGTCCTCGATCATTATCGTGTGAGCGATTCATGCGCGCCTCTTCCATAATTTCCTGCGCACGCTCATCATTTTCTTGGATATCCGTCCAAAAATGACCGCGTCCATTGGTCGCCTCGCCAACTGATTCGCGCAGCAACAAGAAATCATAGGCCGCACGGAAGCGAGGATGAGCCAACAACTTATAGGCACGCTCCCCTTCATATTGCTCCAAGCGTGGCTGCAGCGCCCAAATTTCACCAATTTGACTAGTAAAGCGGCGAGGAATCGCCGTATATTGCACCTGGCGGTTAAACACCTCTGCACCAGCATCTTGGATATGTCTTACGCTAGGCGCACCAATATCCAAACCGCTGCCCCCCGTTTCCAATATGTACTCGCGCAGTGGCGCCCACAGCAATACTGCGTACATGAATGCGGGGTTCGTCGTTTTACCCACACTCAAGCGCTGATCGGTGTTATTCAAGGCTTGCTCTATAAAGCTTTGCCAGTGGCCGGCCCGCTCTGTCTGCATGCTGCCATGGGTCATCGGCATCAAATACTGCAGCAAGCCATAGTGCTGCAAACCGCGCAGACTTTGCACGCCGTGGCCCGACTGCAGCAGTTTAATCACTTCATCAAATAAACGCGCTGCAGGGATATCTTCTAGCAAGTCACCCAAAGCATAAATTTGCTGCTCATTATCCGCGTCTATTTTAAAACCAAGCTTGGCTGCAAAGCGTACCGCGCGCAGCATGCGCACAGGGTCTTCGCGGAAGCGTGTCTCTGGATCGCCGATCAAGCGTAGGCGCTTAGCCTGTATATCCTCAATCGCATCAGTGTAGTCAATGATGCTGAAATCTTCTTCACCGTAATACAAGGCATTGATCGTAAAGTCGCGGCGAAAAGCATCTTCTTCTAGAGAGCCATAAACATTGTCTCGCAGAATTCGTCCCTCATCCGAGTGCACGATGTTTTCGCTGTGCTGGCCACGGAAGGTCGCCACTTCAATCATCTCTCGACCAAACATCACATGGGCCAAGCGGAAACGACGGCCAATTAAGCGGCAATTGCGAAATAGAGATTTAACCTGCTCTGGAGTGGCATCCGTTGCCACATCAAAATCCTTAGGCTGCATACCCAGCAGCATGTCGCGTACACACCCACCCACCAAGTACGCCTGAAAACCTGCATCATTCAGGCTATGCAATACTTTCAAGGCGCTGTTAGGTAGGTTTTGGCGAGAAATGTGATGCTCGTCGCGAGGAATAATACGTGGCTTGCTAATGGGACTATCTCTATTAAGTGTAACTGAATGGCCGCATCATAGCGCGGCATTGGGCTACACACCAGTTTTTGGCGTTTTGCCTGCGCAAAAAAAACCAGCATGTAGCTGGCTTTTTTTAACAAAATGTTTAAGTCGCTCTAGATCGCCGACTCACCCTCTTCTCCGGTGCGAATGCGCACTACACGCTCCACATCAGAAACAAAGATCTTGCCGTCGCCGATTTGCCCCGTTTTAGCTGCGCTTACGATAGCATCCACCGCCACATCTGCATCTTTCGCTGTAACGATGATTTCCAGCTTCACCTTAGGCAGAAAATCTACCACGTACTCAGCACCACGGTAAGTTTCAGTGTGCCCCTTCTGGCGGCCAAAGCCTTTAACCTCGGTGATGGTTAAACCGGTCACGCCAATTTCAGCTAGTGCATCACGTACATCGTCCAGCTTAAAAGGCTTAATTACTGCTTCTATTTTTTTCATTTCTGTTTCCTTCTGTATTTAGCCTGCGTTGCCCCTAGAGTAACGCTTCTCAAGTAAGTTTCAAGTACCCCAAGCTCACAGGCTTGGGGTGCCTAATTACTCAGCAGTTGAGCTAATTTTATGAATACTCAAATCAGCGCCGTTGTACTCTTCTTCTTCACTGAGGCGAATGCCGATGGTTTTGGCTAATACTCCGTAAACCACAAAGCCTGCAATTGCAGCGTATGAGACACCAACCAAAGTACCCACTAGCTGAGTCATAAAGGTTACGCCACCCAAACCGCCCATAGACTCTAGGCCAAAGACACCGCAAGCAATGCCGCCCCAGGCGCCACAAATTCCGTGCAATGGCCAAACACCCAGAACATCGTCCACCTTGAATTTATTTTGTACTACATCAAACATGACAACAAAGATCGCGCCAGCAACACCACCAACGACCAAGGAACCTAGTGGGCTCATCACATCAGAACCCGCACAAACAGCAACTAGGCCAGCTAGAGGGCCGTTGTGCATAAAGCCTGGGTCATTTTTGCCCACTACAACAGCAACCAAGGTGCCGCCCGCCATCGCCATCAAGGAGTTCATAGCCACCAGCCCGCTAATGCCATCAATCGTCTGAGCAGACATAACGTTAAAGCCAAACCAGCCTACCGACAGAATCCAAGCACCTAAGGCAAGAAAGGGGATGTTAGAAGGAGGGTGAGCCGTGCCACGTGGGCCGTATCTATCCATACGCGCGCCTAGCATAACCACCGCGCCTAGAGCCATCCATCCACCTACTCCGTGTACCACCACCGAACCAGCAAAATCGTGGAACTGGGCGCCAAAAGTCGATTCCAACCAACCCTGGAAGCCGTAATTACCATTCCAGATTACGCCTTCGAAAAAAGGATAAACCACCGCCACAATCACCGCTGTCGCAATTAAGTTAGGATAAAAGCGCGCGCGCTCTGCGATGCCGCCGGATATAATTGCCGGAATTGCCGCTGCAAAAGTCAGCAGGAAGAAGAACTTAACCAGGCCGTAGCCCTGACCTTCCGACAATGTCTTCGCGTCTAAGGCAAAACTAGTGCCATAAGCCACGCAGTAACCGATAAAGAAGTAAGCAATCGTAGACACACAAAATTCGGTAAGAATTTTGGCCAAGGCATTAACTTGGTTTTTGTGGCGCACCGTGCCCACTTCCAAGAAGGCAAAACCTGCGTGCATTGCGAAGACCATGATGGCCCCCAATAGGATGAACAGCACATTAGTGCCTTGTACAATATTTTCCACTTTTTCTCTCCGCCGTTGAATGAGTAGCGCACAGTATGCACCAAAACAGAACACATTCAACGAGAAGACTACTCCTGCCCTTTTTTGACCTTCATCAGCTCACGGCGCTCCTGCTTATTAGGCTTGTGATCCATCACAGCTCCTGCATTTTCAGCGCGTATACGTGCACGGCTTTGCTCGCGCAGCGCTATACTTTCAGCAGACTCTGTATATAAAGCCTGAGCAATAGTGGCCGAGCCACGTTTGCTACTGATCGCGTCCACACTAACTGTCATCTCCATGCTGCCCTTGCGTATACGTACCGTATCGCCCAGCTTCACCGCCTTGGCAGGTTTGATACGCTCCGTATTCAAATGTACATGGCCGCCACTAATAGCCGCCGTCGCTAATGAGCGAGTTTTATAAAAACGTGCCGCCCATAGCCACTTATCTAAACGAACTTCATCCATAGACACTGTCATTACTCCGATTCGGCGAGCAGACGCTCCGCCATTGATACACCGCTAATAAATGCCCCTTCGACACGGGCGAACTGACACCAGTCCCCACAGGCGCCCAAGTTCAGGCGCTCATGAAACAAGTGCCCCTGAGCTAGTGGATTTACCGCCAAGGAGTGCTGCCACAGGTGGGCCTGGGAAAAACTAGGCTGATGAATGCTATTGCCCGTCACCTTATTAAACTCCTCGGTCATTATCTGCATAACCTGCTCTGGCTGCATATCCGCATGCTCATCCGACCACTCATTACCCACCTGTAACAACCACACCTCCTGGCCTTCGCGGCCGGGCTTGCTCGCATTGTTGGCTAGCCAGGTAATATGTGAGCCGACAGTATTAGCTGCATCAAAACCCATGTTCAAGGGCTCATCAAAACCCAGCATAACAATCCAAGAAGGCTGCATATTTACCGCACTCATTACTACACTCATACGCGGGGAAGCCGCCAGTAAACGCTTCGCGACAGGCGCAGGCACAGCGCTAATCACCGCATCAAAGGGGCCGTGTAATTCGCCCTGATCATCCCGCAACTGCCACTGATTAGATTTGCCTAGACCTGTACCTTTTGTGCGTATTAATTCTGTGATGCCCGTGTTGTAGCGCACATCACATAGCTGAGCTAAATGCTGCACCACCGCCCCCATATCGGGACGCCCTACATAGCGCACTACCTCGTCATCGCGACTCATCGCCTGACCATCTTGCAACTCCACTAACCAACCATTCCAGCGGTCAATCAGCCAGTCATCCTCCCAGGCTTGCAGGTGATCTCTAAACGCTTCCGTACCTGCGGTAAAGTACTGAGTGCCCACATCGCACTGGTAATCACCAAATTGTACCGATGCCATGCGCCCACCCGCTTTGGCGTATTGCTCAAACACCACCACCTCGGGGATATCCATCAGCAACTTGCTAGCGCAGGTGATACCGGCCATGCCGGCACCGATGATGGCGACTGAGTTAATATTACTCATGGTATTTATACTTTGATTTTGAAAAAAACATCAAGCTTATTAATTTAAACGCCCTTTTTTCTAGAAGTTCGAAAAAACATCAAGAAAACAGTAACAGCGCCTAAATTGCTATAAAAGGCACCGCCAAATACCGTATGACTGTATTTATCACCGACAAGTGACCCTACGATTATTGCTTTTAGTAAAGCTGCAATTAAAAAATAGGTATACACACCAAGAAACATTTTGAATTTCGAATATACTTCAAAAGACATATATTCACCGTAATTAGAACGATAAATTTCACGGACAAAAAACCCACAAACAAAAATCCGGAAAATTGAAAACAAAGCAACACTCCCTGTAGTATGGCGCGCTCCTTTGACATCAATCACACTAGGAAAAGGATCCTGATAATCATATATTACAAAAAAGGAGTAAATGATTAAATAAAGGAACACCAACATTAAAATAATGCCCCAGTTTTTTGAAATTTGCATAGTTAAACACCCCTTATAAATACAGTTATTAAAGCCAAGTTAATATTTTTTTATTCAAAACTTGCCAAAGGGCTTCAGCAACACTAACAAACGCGGCAACAAAACCAAGTTACACAGCAAGGCCACCAGCATCGCCAAGCCCGCCAAAATGCCAAAGTAAATCGACGGAATGAAGTTTGAAAACACCAAGATAGAGAAACCCATAATGATAGTCAGAGTGGTGTAATACATCGCCTTACCAACACTGGCATGGCCATGTAAAACCGAGGCCTCGTAGTCACCGCCTGTGCGCTTCAACTCTTCTTGAAAGTGATAAATATAGTGAATCGCATCATCTACCGCGATACCCACTGTGATCGCGGCGATAGTGATCGTCATCAAGTCTAGCGGTATTCCCACCCAACCAATCACTCCCAAGATAGCCGTAGCTGCAAGAATATTAGGAATGATTGTCACAATAGACACGTACAGAGAGCGAAACAGCACAATGAACATCAGCATGATCGCCACCATCACCGCCCCTAGGGTGAGGATTTGCGAAGAGAACAAGCTCTGCAACATATTATTGTACAGTACCAACATGCCCGTCATGTGTACTTGGCTTTCTTCAAACCCCAACTCGTTAATCAGATGCAAACGTATGCGCTCTATCAGCTCGCCGCGTCGCAGCTCCTTATTCGAATCAATCACACGCATAACCACCCGCACCTGATTGGCATCTTCACTTAAATAGGGGTAAACCAAGGACTTCTGCATCACATCGGGCATTTTTTTGCGCAGTATAGCCAGCTCAAAATCACCGAGGGGATCGTCATTATTAACCATGCGCACCATCTTCACCGCTGTAGCCAAAGAGGTGACCTTACCCACCTCAGGCAGGGTATCTAAGTAGTCATGTACCTCTTCCAAACGCTCTAGGGCATAGCTATTAAACCAATAGTTAGCGTCGACTTGCTCTGCGTCCGCCTCCTCATCAGCATAGTCGTCTAGCCAGTCGTCATCCTCGCCTCCAAAGAGAGCATCCCCCTCGTCCACTTCAGGCCTGGCCAAGCTCTCAAAAAATGTCGCATCCGCATCCAGTACTATTTCCAAGGGTGTCGTTCCACCGAGCTTTTGGTCTATCAATAGCATGCCCTGATGGATTTCCGTGTCCGATTTAAAATAGTCAATAAAGCGGTTTTCCACTTCCAAGCGAGTGATCCCAATGGCCGTCAACAGCATAGCCACCAGACTAAAGAATACGACCCAGTGACCGTGTTTAAGTGTAAAGCGACCAATCGCTACCGTTACCGCTTCCGTATTATCGTGGGGTGATGCAGCCTGGCTCGGTTTAAGTAACTGCAAGCCCAAAGGGAAGACGATAAAACTAATCATAAAAGACAGCGCCACACCACACATCATCATGTAGCCAAAGTCGATCACAGGGCGTATACCACTCACCACCAAAGAACCAAAGGCCACGATAGTAGTGATGGTCATATAGAAACAGGGCATGCCCATTTCACGCATGGTCTGCACAATCAATTGGTGGTGGCTCATCTCCGGTTGCTCTGACTGCATTAAGCGATAGCGCACAATCAAGTGTATATTCATCGATAGGGTAATGATCAACAATAGGGATACATAGTTGGAAGAAATCACCGTGATCGGCCAATCCAACAAACCCAGTAAACCCGTGGTTGCAAAGGCGGTCATTGAACAGGAAATCAGCGGCAACAAAACCCAGCGCGCCTGACGGAAAATGACCGCCAAGGTCACTACTAACAACAACAAAATGCCTAGGCCAAATACGATCAAATCCTTGCGGATAAAATCAATCATATCGGTACTCACCATCGACGGCCCGCCCAAAAACAGCTCGGCGTGCTCACGGTGCTCATCCATCACTGAGCGAATAATGCGGATATGCTCTGCACGCTCATGATTCGCCGCGGTTTGATACACGGTAAAGACCTGCGAGGCTGTATCCAACTGCTTCTGCTCTTGCTCGGTGAGTTCTCGCTCCAATTTAATTAAGCGCAGACTATTGCGCGCTTCGAGCCGCTCAAAGAAACCCTCGTCACGCTTAAAGGTCAGTAGCATCGCCGTCACTCCACCGTCGGTGCTCACTAAATTGTCCCCATAGACAACCCCGTTCTGCAGCTCCTTGCGCGCTAAGGCCGTATCCGTTTCACGGGACAATACCGTTCTCACCCCCTTGGATAAATCGCTCAACCCGATACGCGGGCTATCAATCAAAGGCGCATCCAGCAAAGTAAATACATCACTCAAACTGGGCACCGCCTGCTTCAAGCTGTCACGCAAACTCGCAATATTGCGAATTGAAGTATCAGACAGTAAATCACCATCAGCGGGGCGATAGGCAATAAATAGGAAATCCTCCGCCCCATAACGAGCGGCAACCTCACGGTAATAACGTAAGTCGGCATCATTTTCTAAAACCAGTGCGTCCGCCGAGGCGTCCATGCGAAATTGCGTAGCAAAATATCCACTCGCCGCCAGCAAAAATAGTAATGCCAGCATTAAAAAGCGTGGTTTGCCAAAAACAACGGCTTCGTACAAGCCAGCCAGTGTTTTTTTCATATATTATGTATCCCTTACCATCAGCCTGTTGCTGAAGATGTCATTTAGCGTATAGGTCGCTAATACTACCCAGCCAATCACTAAGAGTCACCACTATGTTGTGTTTTGTTTACCGCAGTCGCCAGCAATACGATATGTATCTATACATTACCGAGAAAGATAACTTCGAAAACATTCCCGAAGCCCTGATGAAACAATTTGGTACTGCAGAATTTTCTCTGGACTTTGAACTCACCCCCGAGCGAAACCTGGCTCGTGCAAACACCGCCGAAGTCATTAAAAGCCTGAACGAGAAGGGCTTCTATCTACAGATGCCCGACAAAATGGCCATTCTTAATCCCATCGACACCAAATTTAGCTAAGCACAAGAAGGCTTCATGATCGGCTCAACCCTGCTCACCGTTACCCATCTAATTCTGTACTGCCGCTCTGGCTTTGAGGCCGAGTGCGCCCAGGAGATACAGGACAAGGCCAATGCCCTGGAAGTTTTTGGCTACGCCAAGACCCAGACCGGCAGCGGCTATGTGGTCTATGAGTGCTATGAGCCTAACGGCGCCGTACGCCTGATTGAGGAGATTAACTTTCTCGACATGATCTTTGCCCGTCAGTGGTTTGCCGCGCTGCCGCAGCTCAAGCACCTTCCGCAAGAAGATCGTGTCACACCCATAATGGAAGCCGCACAGCTGCTAGGACACAAGTTCAGCTTCCTACAGGTAGAGACGGCCGATACCAACGAGGCCAAGGAAGTCCTCAGCTTCTGTAAAAAATTCACCTCGCCATTATCGCGCAAGCTGCGCAAGCAAGGCCTGCTATTGGACAGCAAGCGCGCGCCCGTGCTACACGCCTTTTTCTTAGACTCTAGCCAGTGCTATTTGGGTTACTCGCCTATCGGCAATCACAGCGATTGGTTTATGGGCATACCGCGTTTGAAATTTCCCAAAGACGCCCCCAGCCGCTCGACACTCAAGCTTGAAGAAGCCTGGTTGCACTTCCTCAAGGATGAACAGCAAGAACAGGAGTTGCGCGCCGGCATGACAGCGGTTGACCTAGGCGCCGCCCCCGGCGGGTGGACATGGCAGTTCGTTAATCGCAGCATTCGCGTGGCTGCCGTCGACAACGGCCCCATGCATCAAGACCTAATGAACAGCGGTATCGTTGAGCATTTAAAAGTAGACGGTTTTTCTTACTGGCCACAGAAGAGCGTGAACTGGCTCGTCTGCGACATGGTTGAAAAACCCATACGCATTGCCGACTTGATGGTGAAATGGGTAGCCGAAGGAAAATCGGAGCGCGCCCTATTCAATCTGAAGCTACCCATGAAAAAGCGCTATCAAGAAGTACAAAAATGCTTTGCGCTGATTGATGAAAAAATGGCGGGGCAAAAATACACCTTACAAGCCAAGCATTTATTCCACGACCGTGAAGAAATCACGGTGCTCTTAAGAAAGGTGTAACGGCATGCGGATGCGCCACTAAGACGACGAAACAAGGCAACGCGAAGAGCGTTGCCAAAACGATTCTAGCTTATCCGCATAGCCCCCTAATATACCTACTTACAATTTGCATCAGGCGTGTTTGCCACCACATTTGAAAAATGTGCCGCATAATCTGAACCGAGAGCCTGCGTGCCATCATGACCTGCATTTGTACCGATAATATACGTCTCTGACTTCGCGATACCGGCTTGCTCATAAGCTTCAATATCAGTAGATGCATTACCGTATACGCGCACAATATCTAAGCCTTCTGCCTTTAGCTTATTAATGTAGTCACGTTTATATTCCGCATGCCCACCAAAAGAAGAAGGTACTTCGCCATTTGTATTCAGGCGTAAATGCCAATCCGACTGCTGCAAGGTGTTGCGTAACCAAACTCGTGAGCTTTTTGCCATCCAATAAGGGCGAGCCGTCAAAAAGATAAGCTGATAGCCCTTCTGACGATACGCTTCAACCGTTTCCTTAGCATAATAGTACGCTTGCGCTGTAGATACACCGGCATAGTCACCAATTTGCTCTGCATCTGACAATGTTAACGTGCCATCTATATCGAAAATAACTGCTTGTCGATTAGCCTGTCGCACACTCACATAACCATCAACACTTGAACGGTCACCTTCTACCACCATGCGAACGACATAATCACCCACGGGGCGTCCCGCAAGGCCAACAAATACTTTACCGTCACTGTTAGTTGTATAACGCCCTAGGTAATCCCACTTATTCATCCCTGTGCCAAAGATATAAGCGTGAATATATTCATCTTCTAGGTCTTTATGCAAGACCCAGTCATAATCAAATTTACCCACAATAACAGCCGATTCACCACCGTTATGTAACTCATCGTGAATCATATGATGAGGCGTATACCAAGCACTCGTTATTTCGCTGCTCGTATGGCGAAACCCCTGTTGGGAAGGCCCGTTAAAGTAGGGTGCATCCTCCACGATGTTATAAGCAGTACAACCATCATAGGTAATAGAAGGCACGGTATAGCTCTCTGGCGGGGGGACATACTCTGCTGGGGCGCCTCCTCCGGCAAAGGCGGCTTCTGAACAAAATAGGATCGTAAGTAACAGTATTTTAATGAAATGCATTATTGTGGCTCCTTTAGTGGTGAGCCAAGACTAACGAAATTCTACTGACAAATTAATAAACAACATGATAACTAGGCTCATTTTCACAGCAAAAACGACCACCTACCCTAAAAAAACCCCCGCTCATCACCAAAAACCCTATTCTGGCCTGAAAGGTGAATCAATTGATTTTAACCGCGACGCCAAACAAGCCCAGTGGCGGTGTTTTCTGGCACACACGAGGGCTAAGCGGCAAAGAACAAAAATGGGCCAGAGCACTCAAGTAACGAGGCCCTGCCAGTCAATGAGTTGTACGCCGATACCGCTCTATCAGCTGCTGCGCCAACTGTACCCGCTCCTCTGTCGCTGGGTGGGTAGACAGAAAGGCTGGTATTTCAAAACCTCCCTCCCCTTCATCACCACCCTCGTAATAGTAGTCCTCTAAGCGCTGCATGATCACGGCGAAATTTTCCAACTCAATACCAGACTCATGCATCTTCTCCAATGCATAGGCATCCGCTTCCACCTCAAAAGCACGTGAGTAGGCCAAGTCCAATATCAAGGTTGGCAAGCCCGTGACCATATCCACGGTGTCCACATCACCCGTGACCATAATCACCAATAGGGTGATCATCGAATCCTGTAACACGCGTCGCATCATATGCCGGTGATGCAAATGCCCTAGCTCGTGAAAAAAAACGGCCACTAACTCGTCATCATGCTTAACCAATCTAATAAACTCATCGGTAAAAACAATGTCCCCCGTGGGCAAGGCCAAGGCATTCGCCTCTAGACCCGCTCGGAAGTTGATCTTTGCGTCCAGCTCTGGGTATTGCTGCAGATAAGGTTCGAGCAGATCACGCACCTCCTGTTGCCGGCTCAATGCTATCTCCGATGGGTCAAAGACTGTCTTATCAAGGATGTCTAAGCCGTCCCCTAGGTACTCTGCCGTCACCACCGGTAGTTTTTCTGCCGCCCACTTGGCCCCCGCCGGTATACCGTAGTGTACAAAAGAGCCCACCAAAGCCACCGTCAGCACTACGGCCAAAATTACAAAGCTAAGCTTAGACTCCAGTAGATGTAGCCAGCCTGTGGTTCCAAACCTGGCGACTAAGCGATCAACGGCATCATTATCATCGGTAACGAATAGCTGCTCATCACCAAAGCCTATTTCTCTAGGTGTGTTACCCAAGCGAGACTCAATACGCAAATCATCAAAGCTCAGCGTGAAACTGCGTGCCGCGCCCTGTAAGGCCGTACCCTCACCCGAATCAACATCAGCCTCAATAGTCAGGCCGATGTGATGAAAAGGCTCGGGGTCCAGCTCTAGCAGCGCTGCGCGCCGCTTAGCGCTTTTACCATCTAGATAGTGACCTGTGATTTTTATGCTTGAAGACACAGACCTTACAGGCCAAAGTCAAATACTTCGCCAAACTCTTCTCCTAAGGCAGAAACATTTTCTTTTTCCGCCGCCGAGAAATCGTCCAGTGACCCCAGGGCATCCATCACTATGCGGGAGCTGATATAACGCACCATTCTGACCTTGGCGGCAGGCGCATATAGACCTAGGGTGATCACGCTAAAAAAAGCATTCGCCAATAGCACAGCCGCTAACTCTGCCATAGTTACCTTAGCGCTAAAGCCATGCTCCTGAATAACAACATTGCTATAGAAAAGGTTAATCAAGCTACTCATAACAAAAAGGATGATGCCGAAATACACCAAGACACCGATCAAAAATGCCAAAGGAGCCAAGTCAGGGACCGCAGCGATAAGCCCCCAGGTAGGCAGCCCCAACATCAGGCCAACACCTAACACCGTTAAGACAATAAAGAAGTAGTCTTTTGTATTGGCGGTGTAGTCAAACTGCGTAGTACCGTAACTACTATTTTTGACTAAGTATTCATGCATTTTCTGCAGTGCTAGTGGCATCAATATACCTAAAGTTAGCATGCCCAACAAAGGCCAAATATACTGCACCATGAAGGACTCTCCATAGCTAGCAGAGAAGCGGAACTGGATATTTTTATAGGCCGACATTCTGTGGTTAAAAGCCAGCGATTTATTCACAAAATAGGGAATAGCAAAAAACAGAGCGATACCCAAAGCAATACCCAGGGGAGGAAATACGCTGAATACTATCGAGTAAATTATCAAGGCTATAATCGCAATGACGCGGCCCTTAAAGATAGCCATAGGATCAGCTAAATAGCGAAAATTACTGCCGTCTAAAAACAAGTTGGAGTAAAAGTAGCGATTGTTGCGCACCTTGGCCCAAGCAGAATAAATGCCCAAAGTGACTATAGTCAGCAATACGTTGACGATCCATATTTTGAAATATTCCGTTCCGTCACCACGAAACTCAAAGCCGAGCTGACGTACCTGAGGCGCATTAGTGGGGGTAGTCGTTGTAGTATCTTCCATTTTTTATCCTTAGTTTAAGTGTGGACTAAGCTCTGCGCGCCTTGTGGCGAATGCAACGGCCTGACACGCAAGCAGCCTCGTTTGTGCCGCATGCTATACAAAAGGCGAGCATGGCTCAATAGGGATTAATCTGATTTTTCTGAGCCAAAATCTGATGCCTCTAGGCTTTGTCCTATACGATAGCTGTCAATACAGGCAAATAACCAAATCAGCAATAAAGACAGGGTAATACCTATCACCAAACGCTCATCCAAGACCCCTGGGGTCAAGGGGATTTGCTGGCGAATCACATTGATATCATAGGGCAACTCACCATAGACAATTTTCTCGGCCAGTATCTGAGCCTTGTGAAAAGCCTCCACGGTAAATACCGCAAGCCCTCCCAGGGACAAAAACATCGCAATAAACCCGCGCTGCATGCGATCTAGGAAAAAATAGCCCGCGCCGGGGAAGACCAATAGAGAATAGAGTGTGGCTTTGTGTTTGAGTTTCATGGTGGAGTATTGTGATTAGCAAGGCAGTTAGTCTAATGGACTTGTGCGGAGCTGGGTAGTTTGGCTTTATGCGGATATGCCCACATAGGTGTGGGCCAGCAGGTATTAACAGAATGCTAATACCTGCTGCTGAAAGGCTCCTTCGTTTTCCCTACCGAGACAAAGCAAGCCTAAGCGTATACACGAGATAATGACCTCTGGATAAGTGAGTTGTCCATATCTGCATGCCCCCAGTGTTTAAAGTTAGGCAGTAAAAAGGCCATTAATTCACGCGAGAGTAAGGGGGCAGCGCCAGGGCTAAGCGTGGACCACTTTATAAAATCAGCCAGTTCTTTTGCACTGGGTTTTGCGCTGCGCCTAATAAGTTCGCGCATCAGCTTTACGTAGATCATGTATACAATACTCGATGATTGAAGAAATACCGAGGCATAGAGATAACGACGCTGCAAGTTATCTCCATATAAATGTACATAAATATCATGGCATACAGACTGGTGTTCCATTTCTTCCAGCGCATGCCATTCAAACAGACGTCGCACCTCATTCTCTTGCTCGCCAAGTACCTTGGGTTTGGACAATGCGATTTTAGACATTGAATAGACTGCATGTTCACCCACCACTACAGCCGCCATCAGCTTCTTCAAGCTTGCCTTTTTCTCACGCTCTTTAACCATATCGTCAAGTTCGCTGCACACCTCTTCAAGGCCAAAGCCCAATTCAGATAAACGTTTATTCAAGCGGCGATGCTCCCTAGTATGCCCCCCCTCTTGACCAATGAAAGCACGCAGGTCCTGTTTTAGCCCAGGGTCAGTCACATCATCTTCCACTCTACGCGCAATTCGCATCAATATTCCTTCAGTGATAGGGGCTGCGAGGGAAACAGCATTGTATAAATGACTGATATAGGTGTTATTACTGGTGTGTATAACAGGTGTATTTGAGAAATCAAAGCGTGTGTCTTTACGCACTTCCAACTCGAAAGGGGTTGTTCTTACGGAGCTTATTGCTTCAGTCATAATAGGTTCCTATCAGTGAGAATTATTAAAATAAATAAACATAATCATCGTGATGAACTTAAATATACGACGAGGCATGTATCGTGTATTGCTATCTCATGCCTAGTATTTAATAATTTACGCCACCCAAACAGAAAGCGGAGCTATGTCAATAAATGATACAAATAACAGGGGCTTTTATTCATTTGCTCAATGAGTGGTTAATTCAGGAAGAAATACAGAAACCACAATTACAAAAAGAAATACTACAGTGGAACTCTGAGCAAAACATTCCCCTCGACAAGGCTTGGCTGTTACTTGAGAAAGTAGCTGCCGCGTCACCCGGTAAAACACCTGGCTTATGTATGGCAAGAAATGTGCGGTGGCACAACCTAGGCGCATTTGGCCGCATACTAGCTAATGCCAATACCATGGAAGAGCTGCTTTATCGCTATTTGGCTTATGAACAAATATTTTATGGTGAAAAGCTGGCCAGTATTCAACGAGAGAAAGACCATATAGCACTCTACTGGCAAGGCTTACCCTCTGCCCTCCCTCGAGTTTTATCCCAGCTCAGCATAGGGGTCTTTGCGGTCTGTACAAAACGACTACTGCCTGAAAAACAAACCATCACCGAAATAAGTTTTCCTCAGCCAGCGAACGGTGAAGCCGCAGAGTATGAAGAATTTTTTGGTTGCCCTGTGGTATTCGACGCCCCTGCAGTTCGCATTTGCTTAAATAGCCAAGTACTTAACGACACCCCTCATTTTGACGACAACTCCAAGTTGGAAGCACCGACAGAATCTGCGCTAAAGCCGATTCCAGCCAACGAAAAGCCAATGCTAAATAAAATCACCAAAGACG
>Ga0105356_10000362_pt1 | contig 42088 bp, 37 predicted proteins | sample GOMGulsemesocosm_3_FD_83502 | JGI IMG/M metagenome (GOLD analysis project Ga0105356, IMG submission 83502) | Methane-oxidizing microbial communities from mesocosms in the Gulf of Mexico - GOM9D Gulf of Mexico | ecosystem: Environmental > Aquatic > Marine > Cold seeps | place: Gulf of Mexico...
GATAACCATATGTTACAGCAAGCCATCCACATAATAATGGAGCGATCCAGCCACCAATATTAATTCCCATATAGAAAATGGTAAATCCAGAATCTTTTCTTACATCTCCATCTTTATATAAAGCACCTACAAAAGTCGAAATGTTTGGTTTAAAGAACCCGTTTCCAACAATAATAAAAGCCAATGCTAAAAAGAACGCAATGTCATTTTCAACAGCCAATACAAAATGTCCGATTGACATTAAGATTCCTCCTAAGAAAATAGAAGAACGCATTCCTAATATTTTATCTGATATTTGTCCACCAATTACAGTAGAGGCATAAACCATTGATCCATAGGAGGCATAAACAACTGCAGTGGCAGTATCTCGCTCAGATAATGCTTTAAATATTTCTTCAACCATGTAAAGCGTTAATAACGCTCTCATTCCATAGAAACTAAATCGTTCCCATAATTCTGCAAAAAATAGATAAAATAATCCTTTTGGATGCCCGAACATTTGAGGTTCGTCTGCGTGGTTTACTACTGAATCTGCCATAGTTATTCTTAGATGTTATTAGTTGTTTGTTTTTAAGTTTTTAGTTTGAAAAAAAGAATTTTCAATAAAATCTTGCCAAGTTTACGGAAAAATCAGCAAAAATCACCTCAAAAAAATCAGAAATATTGAATAATACGATGATTTTGATTCGATTCAGCTATCTTTGTAGCACCAAAAAAGTACAATTTAATGACCAAAATTATTTCAGGATTTTCCAAACTCACCAAGGAAGAGAAGATCCAATGGTTGTCCGAAAATTATTTCAGTTCACAGCCAGAAATTATCAATACGATAAAACAATATTGGAATGCTGATGAGAAATTACAGCAACTGCATGACGATTTTATAGAGAATACCATCTCAAATTTTTATTTGCCTTACGGAGTTGCACCTAACTTTATTATCAATGGAGAAAACTATGTCATTCCCATGGTTGTAGAAGAGAGCTCAGTGGTAGCGGCTGCTTCTTTAGTGGCTAAATTCTGGTCTTCGCGTGGGGGATTTACATCTGAAGTAATTTCTACAACTAAAATTGGTCAAGTACATTTTATGTTTGAAGGGGATGTCACAGGGTTGACTTCTTATTTCAATCAGCAAAAAGAAAATTTATATAAAGCAACTTCTTCCATCACTAAAAATATGGAAAAACGTGGCGGTGGAATTTTAGATATTCAATTAGTAGATAAAACAGATAAACTTGATAACTATTATCAATTGCATGTAACTTTTGAAACAAAAGACTCCATGGGTGCAAATTTCATCAATTCTTGTTTAGAAGCAATTGCAAAGGCTTTTAGAAAAGAAGGTATTGAAATTGTAATGAGTATCCTTTCTAATTATGTTCCGCAATGTGTAGTGAAATCTGAAGTTTCTTGTAAAATAGAAGACTTGGGAGGAGAGAATCCACAACAGTTTGCAGAAAAATTTAAACAAGCTGTACAGATTGCAGAAATAGAACCCTATAGAGCTGTGACTCATAATAAAGGAATTATGAACGGAATTGATTCCGTTGTATTAGCTACTGGAAATGATTTTAGAGCGATTGAAGCAGGAGCACATGCATATGCCACCAAAAATGGTAGCTATGCTAGCTTGACACACTGTGAAATTGAAAACGGAATATTCCGTTTTTGGATTGAAATTCCATTAGCGTTGGGAACAGTTGGAGGTTTGACCGCCTTGCACCCGATGGCAAAATTATCTTTAGATATGTTACAGAAACCCTCTGCACCTCAATTAATGCAAATTATTGCAACAGCAGGATTGGCACAAAATTTTGCTGCATTAAGAGCGTTGACAACAAGTGGGATTCAAGAAGGACACATGAAAATGCATTTGATGAATATTTTAAATCAGTTGGATGCCACCAAAGAAGAAAAAGAAATAGTGGTTACTTATTTTAAAGAAAAAACAGTTACCCATAGTGCCGTGGTAGATAAGTTTAATGAATTGAAAGCGCAATAACTTGAATCGATTTTACTCAAACGGAAAATTATTACTAACAGGAGAATATGTTGTGCTTGATGGTGCAACATCATTAGCCGTACCTACAAAATTTGGACAGGATTTGGTAATAGAACCTATTCAAGAACCCCAATTGATTTGGGGAAGTTTTACGAATTCTGGAGAGTGTTGGTTCGAAGCTATTTTCGATTTGCCAAAACTCAGATTAAAGAATGCAACGTTTAATTCAGCGGTAGAAGGAAATGCCGAATTTATAGCTGAAACGCTACAAAGCATTTTATGTGAAGCTAGAAAACTGAATCCAGATTTTTTGCAAACTGAAAAAGGATGTATGGTGAAAACAAATTTATCTTTTCCTAGAAACTGGGGATTGGGAAGTTCATCAACGCTAATTAATAATATTGCTAGTTGGGCAAATATAGATGCCTATAAATTGCTTTGGAATGCTTTTTCTGGAAGTGGTTATGACATTGCGTGTGCGCAAAATGATTCGCCAATATTTTATCAATTAAAAAAAAAGAAACCAATTGTGAAGACAGTTGAGTTCAATCCAGATTATAAAGAGGAATTGTTTTTTGTGCATTTAAATAAAAAACAGAATAGTAGAGAAGGAATTGCACAGTACAAAAAAAATAGTCAAGATATACAACAAGAAATATTAGATGTTTCAAGCTTATCTAATGAATTTTCAAAAGTAAATTCTGTAAAAGATTTGGATAAAGTAATTGAAGAGCATGAGTCTGTTATTTCTTCCATCATAAAATTAAATCCAGTAAAAAAGGAAATGTTTCCTGATTATTTTGGGGCCGTAAAAAGTTTAGGAGCTTGGGGAGGAGATTTTGTGTTAGTTACAGGAAATGAAGATACACCTAATTATTTTAAACAAAAAGGATTTGGTACACTACTGCCTTATTCAAAAATGATTTTATGAACAAAGTAATAATTATTGGAGGAGGAGCAGCAGGTTTTTTTACCGCAATCAACGCCAAAGAACAAAATCCAAATTTGGATATCACAATCCTTGAAAAAGGAAAAGAGGTATTGCAGAAAGTAAAAATTTCTGGAGGTGGACGCTGCAATGTAACACATGCGTGTTTTGAACCGAAAGAATTGGTGAAGTTTTATCCGAGAGGAGAAAAAGAACTACTAGGTCCTTTTCATACATTTATGACTGGAGACACTTTCGAATGGTTTGATGATAGAGGTGTTCCCTTAAAAATTGAAGCTGACAATCGTGTTTTTCCAGAAGCAAATACTTCACAAGCAATTATTGATTGCTTTGAAAATGCAGTGGATACTCTGGGAATTAAAGTGTTAAAAAATCACGGAGTTAATTTGATTGAACAAAAAGGAGATCAATGGTTGGTAATTACTAAAAACGAAACATTTGTTGCTGATAAGCTTGTGGTTGCTGCTGGTAGTAGTAATAAAGCTTGGGAATTGGCAAAGAATTTAGGTCATAGTATTATAGAACCTGTTCCTTCTTTGTTTACCTTTAACATCAAAGACAAGCGAATTATTGATTTGTTAGGGATTTCTGTACCCAACGCAACGGTAAATATTGTTGGAACAAAATTAGAAACTTCAGGTCCTTTGTTAATTACGCATTGGGGCATGAGTGGACCTGCCATCTTAAAGTTATCTGCTTTTGGTGCACGTGTTTTAGCTGAGAAAGGATATCAATATAACGTAGAGGTAAACTGGTTATCTAGACCCACTGATAAGATAGTAAATGTATTGCTAAACCTAAAAAAGAAACAACCTAAAAAACATGTGTTTTTAAAATCGCCCTTTGCCGAAATTCCGAGAAGGTTGTGGGAACGTTTGGTATTGGCTTCTGATATTACTGAAACCTTTAAATGGGCAGATTTGAGCAATGCGCATATTGAAAAACTAGCCAACCAATTAACCAAAGGGCTGTACAATGCTAATGGGAAAAGTACATTTAAAGAAGAGTTTGTAACTGCAGGAGGAATTGATTTAAAAGAAATTAATTTCAAACGCTTTGAAAGTAGAAAGCATAAAAACCTATTTTTTATAGGCGAAATGCTAAACATTGATGCTGTAACGGGAGGGTTTAATTTTCAGAACGCTTGGACAGGTGGTTTTATTGCTGCAAAAGCGATTAGTCAATCATAAAAAAAAGCCCATTACAAGATGGACTTTTTTCTTTTTTGATAAGAATTTTATGAGTCACCCGCTTTGTAGTAAGTGAGTCTGCTTTGCATTAATTTATTTCTTACTAAGGCAACTAAAAAGGTAAATGCCATATGGTTTGGATCCGTTACAGGAATATCGTGTCCTGCTGCTTTAAGCATTTTAGATACGGGTCTTGCAATACCGATAAAACCTGTACATCCTAAGATGATAGATTCGGCTCCCTGCTTAATTGCATCTATAGCTTTATCATACACAACTTGAATTACATGTTCTGTTTTGGTAAGTTCTTGCACTCCTAAGTTAGTTGGAATAATACATGCTAGGTTAGGAAGGATTCCAAAGTTTCTAAAATGTTCTTCTTGCATGGCTACGATAGAGTCTACGAGGGTGATTAAACCTATTTTTTCAGAAAGGGAAATAGCCGCCATTGCTTGCGGTCTAAATCCTCCAATAACGGGAATATCCACATTTTCACGAGCCGCTTCTACTCCACAGAAATCAAAATCTGTGACAAAAATGCCATCAAAATTATTCTGTTCAGCTTCTGCTACTTTTAGAATTAGAGGAGAATTGATGTAATAGTCAGTTCTGTTTTGTATGTGGGGCCTTCCTCCATTGATGTGCTTTATTTCGAATTCAACATCGGCAGGACAAATTTCGTCAATCGATTCTTTTAGCAACGAGTTGAAGATGTTTGTGTCAACTGGGATAATAATACAGATTCTAATTTTGTCTTTCTTACTCATAATTGTTTCTTTTAAAAGGTTATTAATTGAGTTTTAAGCGTAAAAAAGGATTACGATTTTAAGCAAGTTAGTAGAAAATTTCTTCCTATTTAAGTAGTTGAAGTTTTTTGTGTAAAATCAGGTATTTATGCCCAAGTGTTAAAACAGTTAGAGATTGTTTATGCATGAAATGAATGCATATTATTAACTATAATCCTGTATTTTAAGAGATGGAAAAAAATAAATCACAAATCAGTTGAACTATGAGTGAAATCAAAATCCTTTTTTTGTAGAAGAAGTTTTAAACATTGATGCTGTAACGGGAGGGTTTAATTTTCAGAATGCTTGGACAGGTGGTTTTATAGCTACAAAAGCGATTGCGAATGATTAGCATTTTAATAAAAACATAAATAGAAATGGGTCTGTGAAAAAAAGCAGCTTAGTTATAAAACTAAGCTGCTTTTTTATTAAAACCCTTTTTCAAAAATAATAGAATCACTTTCGCTACATTGCTTACGCCATTCTTTTATTGGTTGGTATTCTGGATCATTGTAAAAGTCATTTGCGGCTTGCTTATTAGGAAACTCAACGACAACAACTCTTCCTTCGGGTAAAGAACCTTCAATTGAAACAGGGTTCTCATCTACTCCAACAGTAACACCTCCATGTCTTTCAACAATTGGAACTGCTTTCTCAATATATTCACGATTAAAAGTTTCTTGATCATTTACTCTTACAAATGCTAACATGTATGCTTTCATACTATTTATTTTATAGATTAATACTGAGGCAAAAATATTTCAGTAAAAACCGATGTGCATTAATAAATATTAAGAAATGAGATTATTTCAAAGCCCTTAATTTATCTCCTTTTGCTTTGCTTAAGGCTTCAGGAGTAATTCCTAAATAGGAGGCAATCATCCTTTGCGGTACACGCTGTGTTAATTCAGGATACGTTTTTAGAAAATGCTCATAGCGATCTAAGCCTGAATAACTCATTAGCATAATTATTCTTCTTTGTAATACCAACATCCGTTTAGCCAACGCAGAAGTATTGGATTGCATACGTGTAAAATTCTTTTCACTAATATTGACTGTTGAATCTTCTATGGCCTCAATAAAAAAATCACAAGCATCATTTTCTAAAACAGCATCCGCAATAATCCACTTTTCTGGTGCAAACATAAATATATGTTCTTTTCCTTTTTCATCAATAGTATAACTTCTAAGTAAACCTGATTTAACCTCGTAAATATTACTGTCTGTATCTCCTTTACGTTGTAGGATATCTCCTTTTTTTACATGGATGGTTTTCATTTAATAAAGATACTGATAGTATTAGAGACAGGTAAATATTAATCAAAAATTTTAGTGGATGTTATTTTAATTTTTTCAACTTTTCTCTACTGCCATAAAAACCTAATTTAATCGCTTTTTGATAGCTTTTGATAGCTTCCTCTTTTAGGTTATTTGCTAAATATCCATCTCCTAAAGAGTCCCAAAGATTGCCATCATCAGGATATAGTTGCACATTCATTTTAAATAACTCTACAACCCAATTCAAGTTATTGTTGGATCTTAACAAGACGTTTCCAAGGGTGTTTAGGACACCCGCATGTGTGAAGTCTGCACTATATTTTTCCTTTAGAGTAGCCAAGAGTTCTGTAGACGTATCTGCTGTATGTTGTTTGGTATAATTAAAGATAAAAGAAAATATATTGTTTTGTATTGGCGTTGGAACATGGTTTTTATCAAAAATTATCTTTGCAATTCTATACGCAACGAATTCTACTTTTGAACTGTTTGCATTTGTTGCATAGGTGATATACACATCTTCTTTTGGGTACCAAATTAATGAATGCGAATATGCTCCGTTAGAGCCATTGTGCGATATTCTTTTGCGATTGTTTTCTAATATTCTAATCCCCCAGCCATAACCATAGCTAGAAGTGCTTTTAGGAGATGAAGTATGTGGATAAGCTGTTGTAAGTTTTTCAAATGATTCTTTAGAGATGATTTTATTTGTTTTTAGAGCCTTATACCAAAGTAGCATATCGTTTTGAGTAGAGTTCATTCCTCCATTTGCTTTTAAATGCCAATTAACACTTCCATCTTCTTGATAGCGAAAAATAGCAGATTGACGATCTATAACACCTCTGTTATAACTACGAGAAATTTGTTTTACATTCCATTTTGGTAACAAATACCCAGTTTGTAACATTCCTGCAGGTGTAAAAAGATGTTCGTGTACGAATTCTTCGTAAGGTTGACCAGAAGTTAATTCTATAATTCTTCCTAAAATACTATATCCAGTATTAGAATACGAATATTTTTCTCCTGGAACCGATATTAAGGCGCTTGCAAAAAGTTGTACAAAAAAATCTTTTTGTGAAATTTCTGTAAAGTCACGAGCTAAAGCATCTATGAGGCCAGCAGTATGTGTTAATAATTGATGTACTGTTATAGGCTGTTTTTCTATTGGTATATTTTTAAAAAATTTAGGTAAAGGATCCGTTAATTTAAGTTTCCCTAATTCAGCCAGTTTTAAAATTGCAGTTGCGGTAAATTGTTTTGTGTTTGAGCCAATGTCAAAAATAGTATTCGGACTGTTCGGACTGTTGGTTTTTTTATTAGCAATTCCATACCCTTTGTTGATAATGACTTTTCCATTTTTAACAACTGAAATTGCGCCAGAGAAACCGTTTTTTGTTCCTTCATGTAAATAGTTGTCTATTTTAGTATACAAGTCTGTTGAAGCTGTCTTTTGTTGGGCAGTTACATTGAATGCTCTTAGTAATATCAATGTAATTACTAAAATGGTATATGATATTTTACTCATGTTGATTTCTAATTTTGTGTTTAGACGAGTAGAAATAAAAATATGTTACAGTTTTGCACTGTAGAAATTGTTTTTAGAGATTTTAATACGATAAATTAATCTAACTTGGACTTTATAGCTAGGGCTCTTCCTAATAATTTTATCGAGCCATTGGCCTCTGTAACTAATCTTTCTTGAAGGCTGTATTTTAATTCTTTTTGAAGTTTGGTGCTCAGTGAAGCCAGATAGCTGGGAGCAGGGCCTTGACCACCTAAGAAAGGATTCCAGAAATCTTCAAAATCCTTAAATACAGTATCGATGTCTAAAACAGAGGATTTAATTTCAACCAATCCAGCTTTTTGAAATAGTTTAATTAAGTTCTCAGAATTACAAATAGGGAAGCGAATTCCTTCATCAAGATTACGAGATTTAGAGTCAATTTGATATGCAGCATCCCAAAAACATCTTAAAAAGTCCATCCTTCCAGAATAATCCCAGACATAAGCAGCGATAACTCCGTTAGGTTTTGATACTCTTTTCATTTCAGACAATGCTCTTTCAAAATTTGTGAAGAAATTTAAGGCAAGTCCAGATACAACTATTTCAAAACTTTTGTCCCTATTTGGTATATGCTCAACATTGGCTACGTGGAATTCACCGTTTATGGAAATGCTGTTTTTAACTTTTGCTATAAAATTTGCAGAAGGGTCGATGCCTGATATGGTTTTAGGTTTATTATGTAGCTCTATAGCTTTACTTAAAACTCCTGTGCCACATCCAATATCAAGCCAATTGAGATTGGAAGGCATATTCACCCATTGTAAAAATTTTGGGGCTATCAAAGAGCTCCACCTTCCCATAAAATACTCATAAGGATCTCCGTTACTCCACTTGTCTTCAATATTATTCATAGTTTTCTAGTTTTAATTAGATCTTATTGTTGTCCTATCTTTATAGTGGTGGTATGTATTATTCTCTGTTTTCAAAGGGAATCACAATTCCATGTTCTACATAATTTTTAAGCCCTCTAAGTAACATTGCCCAGCAAAAAGAAGATTGTTTAAATGCTGCATTGCAATCTTGCCAGTTCTTATGCCAAAAGTGTAATTGTACTTTGTTGTTGGAGATTTCTTCAATATCAAAACCAAAAGAAGTTGGGTTCCAATCTACGTTAGATTGCGTCATTTGAATATGAAAAGACGCATTGGGTTTGTAGGTAATTACCTTGCCAAACCAATTATAGCTATCTGTAAAATTAAGATTGTATACCGCATTTATTTTTTCTTTTCCAGAACATGTTAGTGGCCACCAATGAATTAAAAGAGCTGGTTTAGAAACTGCCTTAAACAATTTCTTAGCAGAGGTGTTTATCAGTAAGTCGTGGTAAATATGGTAGCTTTTTACATCCATGCATTAAAGCTACAAAAAAAAAAGAGCAATCTATTTGAGTACTCTTTTTTACTTATTTCTTTTTAGTGAGAAAGGCTTTTGCTTTGAGAATAAATTCTCCTTTTGTTTTTCCTTCATGTGCACCATGAGAAACGTTGGGTAGAATCCAAAGGTCAGCATTCGGCAAGTTTTTCTTTACGCGAGCAACTTCTGTTAAGTCCATTCCCTTATCATCATCGCCAATCATAATTAACACTTCTGGTTTAATAGATTGCAATTCTGTGGTGCTTACTTTTACAATGTAATTCTTAAATTGCTCCATCAATGCTTTAATTCTTTCATCCGTTTTATGGAATTCTGTGATCCAAGGAAAGTTCCCTCTATTTTCAAAGGTAAAAGCTTTTTTATATTGTGGGAAGTCGTTAACAGACCAAGTTCCAACGGCGCCAATTGTTATCATAGATTCAATCAAATTGGGTTTTAGCAAAGCCAATTGGTATAGTACATCTCCTCCAAAACTAAACCCAATCGCTTTAATCGTATCGAGTTTTAAATATTCGATAAGCGCATCTAAATCTTTTGCAACAGATTGTATAGAAAGTGCTTCATTAAAAGGATCAGATTTTCCGTGTCCAGTTAAATCAATTAGGTATACCTCGTATTCTTGGTCAAAATCTTTAACATAAGGTAGCCAATGTTGAGAAGAAAGTGTGTACCCGTGCAATAATAATAGCGGTTTTCCTTTTCCATATACTTCGTAATGGAGTTTTTTTCCATTAATAGAAACCAATTCTGATCTCTTAGGTATTTGTGCTAATAGCGTAGTTGACATCAGTATAAATACAAATGCTAATAGTTTATTCTTCATCTTCTTCTTCGAAGCAATTAAAAATCATTGAGCAACCATACTCCAGTGCTTCTTCGTATAATTCGGTATGATCTTCATCTACATCAGCGATGCTATCTAATGTATAGTATTCCTCTTCTATTTCTGTTGCTTTCCAGCCTTCACTTTTAATATAGTATTTGGCAAGTCTATAGGCGCCCTCTATATCTTTATAATCGATATATAAACTAACATAGGCACCGATAACTTCGTCGTATTGTGCTGATTTTTTTGTTGGTTTTGCCAACGCGTTTATTAAAAACATAATTTTTTATTTAAGGTTCTTATTGTGCTAATTCTCCTCGATGTGGAATTAATGCATCTCTATACGTTTTCATAGCTACTTCATCAACTGTTACAAAAGCAATGCTATGAAATTCGTTGAGTTGTGAATGATTGATTTCGTAATAATGTAGGTTTTCTGTTGTTGCAAACTCTTTTAAATGAATGCAATGATGTTTAGCCGTTTCCAAACCATCTTCACCTTTAAAATCCCAAATCAATTTTAACTTTCTATTCATACTGCAAAAATACCTATTTCAAATGAATGAAACAGGTATTTTATCAACCAAGTAAACAAAACAGACTATTTATATTTCTGTGCTATTGTCCACGTATAATTAATCTTTCTTTTCAAGTACTTTTTGATGGGTTCTAAACCAATGGCCATTCTTTTTTGATCTACATATTCTGGATCTTTTATAGGAAATGGTTCTAGTTGCCTTTTGCTGTTATATCGAAATTGCATTCCGTAGATTTGAAACTTATTGGTGTTTACCAAAATGCGATCATTAATTTTAGCATACTCCATACAACTCCCTTCTTTTTGTAAACAAGCTTCTTCTATTTGTGGTAGATACTTTATTCTCATCTTTTCGCTTTCTAAATGATTGATGATGATTAGAGGTGCATCAGCAGCTAATTTACCAACCATTGTATATGTTGGCCAACCATGAGTTGAAATTAATTGTTCAATTCGCGAAAAATTTCCTTTTCCTATTTCTTTTTTTTGAGCGGCAATTGGATAGTACCAATGTGGGATGCTTCCATGCTTCATATAAAAGCGTTTGGCCATGTCTAGTTGATAGTCTAACGCTTGATCTTTCATTATTAAACGCAGTAATTGTTTCGCATAATCTGGCTTCTTCAGTTTTCCGTTTTTAGCTTGAAATTTTTCAAATTGATTTTTTTCAATATTGCCCCATCTTTCATCACCTGTAAGTGTTAGTAAGTCATTGTCTGCTAAAGCCCACAAACGAGCGTCGTTTTCTAGCGCAATGGTTAAGTAATGAAAAGCACTGTCTTTTTGAATTGTCAAAGCGTATGCGCAAGCTAGGTTATACGTGTTATGAGCATCTGATGTGTTTTTTGTGTAAGTAGTTTTGTATGCTTTTATGGCTTTTGCTAAGTCTCCTTCTTTCCTAAAGTTGTCTGCTTTAGTTTGCGAAAGTATCGTAGATGTTAGAAAGAAAAATAAGAGTTGGATTGATTTTTTCATGAGTATTTATTCTTCCTTTTTTAATAGATGTTTATTGCCGGCAAATGTTAATTCTAATGTTTTGTTTTTTAGATTAAAATCAAACTGAATTCCCATGGCGTCATATATAAAATGGTCTTTTTTAGTAGCAGTTAATTTAAAAACAGGTTGCCCTTGAGCTTGTGCAATAAGAATGTTCCCTTTCTTAGTGAAAGTTACTTTTGCAGGAAAAGTATTACCGCTATAAGTTCCTAAATAGGCCGCTAATTCTTCTGGTTTTAAAGGATAGGTGACTTTCTTTTTTAAGGAAGGATCATTTTCAAAATACGTATCTAAAATTGAAATGACTAATGGCATCATAATCATGGTTAAACCATTAAACGTAAACGACATGGCGATTTTTTTTTGGGGAATGTACAATGCGAAAGATTGAAACCCATCTATGCCTCCATCATGGCCGTAAATCTCCAGTCCTTTAAAACTAAATTGCATAATCCCTAAGCCTTTCCCTTTTTTTATGGTCATTAATTTTTTCAATGAAGCAGCAGAAGTTAGCTTTTGATTGAAAAGCGTTGTATAGAATATGTTTAATTCTGATGCGGTAGAAACAATAGCGCCAGCTCCCATTGGTGCTGACATGTGAGTTTGCATGTCAATAAAATTCCATGTGTTATTTTCAAAATAATAAGGAAGTGCTTCGTTATTATTTGAAGCAATTGATTTTCCAAATTCGGTTCTTTTTAAGCCTAATGGTTTTATAATTCGATTGGTTAAAATTTTATCGAATGACTCTTTATCAATGTCTTCAGAAATGTATGATAGAATTGCAAAATTTGTATTTGAGTATTTTGATTTCTCTTTAGGCTCAAATACAGTTCCGTTTTTAATAAAACGATCCATCATTTGTTTGCGGGTTTGCGGTTTGGAAATCCAAGATCTAATATTTTTATCTTGGGTAATATTTGCTAAACCGCTTTGATGTCTTAATAAGTCTTCAATTGTTATTTTGTGAGCATTGGGTAACTCAGGAAAATACTCTTTTAATAAAGTATTCAAAGAAAGTTTGCCCTCATCAACTTGCTGTAGTATTATGGTAGCAGTAAATGTTTTTGTGATAGAGCCGATTCTGAATTTAGTGTCTTTATTGGGGGGTGTTTTCGTTTTTGCATTGATAAACCCTACGTTTTTTTGATAGATTTCTTTCCCGTTTTCGAAAATTGAAACGGTTCCCATTGCCTTGTTCTCTAATTCGAATTTATGGAATAGCTTGTCAAGTCTTGTTTTGTTGTTTGTTTGCGCTTCAGTAAAAATTGCGCACAGGCATACCGCCACACAAAGTATGTTTTTGATCATCATTGTAAAATTTAAAGAGAAGTTTAGCTCGTTTGCTGTTCTTTGTGAATGCTAATTAATACTATAATACCAGCACGTCCAATTAAGAAAATAAACATTCCAAAAGTTGGGGGTAAAATGCCCATTTTAAAGCCAGATGATAATATTTTCGGTTCGACACTTGTAGCAAGTGTAATTCTGTCTAGCGCTTCAATCAGTCCAATAGTAAATCCTAAGAAACCAAAAACTAACGCAAAAAGACTGACTGATTTTATAAGTTTTAAATTTTTTTCTGTGTTGTTTTTTATTCCTCTTACTATTAAAACTATAGAAATAATTAATAAGACTAGTAAAGGAATCATAAAATGATATCCGCCGTCTGAAAGTAAATGTGTCATAATAATTTGTTTTTAAATTCTAAGCGAAGCTATTTTAATTGATGCGATGCATTAATTATAAACGACCAATGTAAGATATTTGAATCGTTTCTACCTAATTAATGCACTTTTTGCAAATACAGCGTTGAATAAGTTAAAACGACATAGGAAGTTGAAAATGGTCTATATTTATGAAATATTACAATAAATTTTATTTCTTTTACAGCAATGAATAAGAGTGTACTAAATAGTAGCAAACAAGTTTTTATGCACTTGTTTTTTTGGGGTGTAGTTTGGTTTTTTTTTAAATCTTTTTTTAGTGTTGGAACTTCAAATAGTCAATTTGTATTCTGGTTTTCAACCATTCTAAGTGTACTGTCTATAGTTGCATCTTATGTTTTTGTATATGAATTATTACCCAACTATTTATTGAAGAAAAAGTATAGAGAGTTTCTACTATATACTATATATACAGGGGTGTTTATTACGTTTGGAGTGTTTGTGACTATGACATTTGGTTTTGTTTTTTATTTTAATTTTGAATTTAAAAACATGCCAGCTTTAACTAAAAGTTCTTCAGTTATTTTAGTTTGTGTTGTACTGATTATAGTGGTCGCATCTGGACTAAAAATATTGAAGCATAATTTTAAGGCCTTAGAAGAAAAGAAATCATTAGAGAATAAATTTCTACAAGCACAACTTGAACTGAAAAATCAGGAGTTGAAATTTTTAAAAATGCAAATCCACCCACATTTTTTGTTTAATTCTTTAAATACCATTTATGGTTTTGCTTTAAAGAAAAGAGCAGAAGCACCAGAAATGATTTTGAAATTATCTAACTTACTTGACTATATTTTATATCAAGTAGATAAGCCAACCGTGAATTTGCAAGATGAAATTAATCATTTAGAAGATTATATTTCTTTAGAAGAGATGCGATTTAATGATACCTTGAAGGTTCGTTTTCAGAAAGAAAATATCAACGAGTTTTTACAGGTGGCACCGATGTTATTGATTCCTTTCTTGGAAAATAGTTTTAAGCATGGTAAAATAATTAATGGTAAAATGCAGGTAGATATACAGTTGTATATGGAAAATGATTTATTATGTTTTACAATAGAGAATTCTTCTGAAACAAAGGACAAATCAAAAAACGGAATTGGGCTGGAGAATATTAAAATGCGTTTAGATATTTTATATCCCAATGCGTATGAATTAGACGTTTTTGAATCTCAAAACACCTTTAAAGTGGCATTAGAAATTAAAATGAACAGCTTAATGAATAAAAGTTATGTCTAAAGAAATAGCATGTGTAGTAGTTGATGATGAGCCCGTGGCAAGAGATGTTTTAATCTCTTATATAGGGAAAATTCCGAATTTAAAATTGATTAAAAGCTGTAAAAATGCGCTTGAAGCTTTTGAAGTTATGAATACCCAAAAAGTAGATTTGTTTTTTTTAGATATCAATATGCCAGAAGTTACGGGTTTGTCATTTGCAAAGATGATCGGTAAGGAAGTTAAAGTGATTTTTACTACGGCGTATAGAGAGTATGCTGTGGAAGGTTTTAATTTAAAAGCGGTAGATTATCTATTAAAACCCATCGCTTTTGAACGTTTTTTGGAAGCGGTAAATACATATTTTGAGACGTTAAAGGTTGGAGAAGCTACGTTTACAAAAGAAAAAGATACGGAGTCAGATTTTTTCTTTGTACGTTCTGAACGTAAAATGGTGAAAATAAATTTTGACGCTATTTTATATATAGAAAGTTTAAGCGATTATATAAAAATTCACCAAGAAAATAAAACGATTGTTACAAGAGAAACTATTACCAATGTAGAAGCTAAATTACCACAATCAAAATTTCTAAGAATCCATCGATCCTATATCGTTGCAATAAAAAGTATTGAATCTTATACAAACGAGTTTATAGAAATTAAAAATAAAGCCTTGCCAATTAGCAGGTCTTATAAAGAATCTATTTTGAAAAAAATGGAAAAAATTTAAAAAGAAATAAGGTATCTTTACGTCAAATTATTTTCGATTTGAGCACAGCACAATTTATACCTTCAGCGTTCCCTTTTTTAGTAGAAAAAGAAACATTTAAATGGCAAACACCAAGCAATATTGCATTGGTGAAATATTGGGGAAAGAGCGATCCACAAATTCCTAAAAATGCCTCAATAAGTTTTACATTGAATAATTGTCACACAACAACAAGTATTCAGTTTAATAAAATACCAAAGAGCAACAATGTGGTCTTTGAATTGTATTTTGAAGGGAATAAAAAGGAGGAGTTTAAACCGAAAATCGCGCAATTTTTTGATCGAATTAAGGAATATTGCCCATATATTTTTGAATACAATATGGTAATCGATTCAGAAAATTCTTTTCCGCATAGTAGCGGAATTGCTTCATCAGCAAGTGGATTGTCTGCAATTGCAAGGTGTTTAATGAGTTTAGAAGAAAAACTAAACCCAAGTTTAACAAAAGAATTTGTCAATAAAAAAACTTCTTTTTTAGCGAGATTAGGTTCTGGTAGCGCAAGTAGAAGTATAGAAGGACCTTTGGTAGTTTGGGGAGAGCATCCAGAAATTGAAGGGAGCTCTGACTTGTTTGGGGTTAAATTTCCTAGTGAAGTTCACGCTGTTTTTGAAAATTACCAAGATGCTATTTTATTGGTAGATAAAGGTGAGAAGTTAGTTTCAAGTACCGTTGGTCATAATTTAATGCACAATCACCCGTATGCCGAGCAACGCTTTGTTCAGGCGAATGATAATTTGTCAAAAATCGCAACAGTATTACAAGAAGGAGATATAGAGGCGTTTATCAATATTGTAGAAAGTGAAGCGTTGACTTTACATGGAATGATGTTAACAAGTAATCCGTATTTTATCTTAATGAAACCAAATACCTTAGAGATCATTAATGAAATTTGGAAATATAGAAAAGAAACAGAGAGTAAAATCTGTTTTACGTTAGATGCCGGGGCAAATGTGCATGTTTTGTATCCAGAAAAGGAGCAAGAAAAGGTTAATTTATTTATAGAAAAAGAATTGTCGAAGTATTGTCAAAATGGCCAATTTATTATGGATAATATAGGATTTGGTGCGAAAATTTTGTAACTTAGAGAAACTAAAACTTTTTATATGAAAACGTCAACGTTACTTATTGCCATAATTGTTGGGTTTTTATCCGCTACAGTATCCGCTCAAGATACGGTATGGTTTGACTCAAATTGGAATCCTTCAACAAAAGATAAAGCTACCTATTACAGGCCTGTTCCTAAATCACAAAACAATGGATATTGGATTGTAGATTACTATATGGACGGAACCAAACAAATGGAAGGCTTCAGTTTAAATAACTTTGTAAATAAAGAGAAATTTGACGGTTTGGTTAAATATTATTTTACAGATGGGGTAATTTATCAAGAAGTGAATTATGCGTCGGGAAAAATAGATGGCATAAGAAAAATCTATTTTGAATCTGGAAAGCTAAAGAATGAAAGAGAATATGAAAATGATAAAATGGAAGGAGAGTTTTCTGAATATTATGAAACAGGAGAGCTTTCAGTGCGTGGCGATTATGAGAATAGTTTTAAAGAAGGTATTTGGAAAACGTATTATAAGAATGGTAAAATAAAAGAAAGAGGGAAATACGAAAAAGGAGAGAAGATCGGTATTTGGAAAACTTTCTATAAAAATGTGTATAAGAAGTAATTAAATATTATTTTTGAAAAAAAATATGCTATTTTTGCAACGTAAAAAGAAATTATGAAAGGACCTTTATTTTATGCTAAGATTTTGCTTTTTGGCGAATATGGAATTATTAAAGATTCTAAAGGGCTGGCAATTCCTTTTAACGCGTATCGTGGAGCGTTAAAATCTGCAAACAACTTAACGGGAGAAGCAAAAAAATCGAATACCAATCTACATAAATTTTACACCTATTTATCTCAATTAAATCAAGATGGATTGTCTTTTAGGCTAGATGAATTAAAGCATGATATAGAAAATGGTATGTATTTTGATTCGTCGATTCCTCAGGGATATGGCGTTGGTAGTTCGGGGGCTTTAGTTGCGTCTGTTTACGATAAATATGCAACCAATAAAATAACAGTTTTAGAAAATTTAACAAGAGATAAATTGTTGAGTTTGAAAGAAACTTTTAGTATCATGGAGTCCTTTTTTCATGGTAAAAGTTCTGGTTTAGATCCTTTAAATAGTTATTTAAGTCTACCTATTTTAATCAATTCAAAAACAAATATTGAGCCTGCTGGAATTCCGTCTCAAAAGAAAGGAAAAGGAGCTGTATTCTTATTAGATTCTGAAATGATTGGGGAAACAGGACCCATGGTAAACATCTTTATGAATAAGATGAAAAACGAAGGCTTTAGAAAAATGCTAGATGAAGAATTCGCTACCTATACGGATGCCTGTATAGATGATTTCTTACGCGGTAACGTAAAGTCTCTCTTTGGGAATGTTAAGCAATTGTCTAAGATTGTTTTGAAAAACTTTAAACCAATGATTCCTGTCGCTTTCCACAAAGTTTGGGAACATGGAATTAATACCAATGATTATTACTTGAAACTTTGTGGTTCGGGTGGTGGTGGTTATATCTTAGGTTTTACCGAAGATTATGAAAAAGCAAAAGAAAAACTTCAAGACTACAAATTAGAAATGGTTTACAGATTTTAATAAACCAAGACTCTTAAAGTGAATAGTTCTAAATCCTCTTCAATACTTTATAAATTATTAAGCTTACTTTCTGTAGTTAGAGGCTATAATGTTTTGGTTTTAGTAATCGCCCAATATTTAGCAGCTTTATTTATTTTCTCTCCAAGTAGGTCATTGCGAGTGGTCTTAGATTATCAGCTGTTTTTTATAGTTTTGGCATCAGTTTTTGTGGTTTCTGCAGGATATATTATAAATAACTTTTATGATGTAAAAGCAGATCGGATAAATAGACCAATTAAAGCGCATTTAGATGAGTTTGTAAGTCAGAAAACAAAACTTCAAATCTATTTTTTATTCAACTTTTTAGGATTTCTTTTTGGGTGGTTTATTTCTTGGAGAGCAGCACTGTTTTTTGGTGTTTATATATTTGCTATTTGGTTGTACTCTCATAAGTTAAAGAAACATTCTTTTATAGGGTTGATATCTGCGTCGGTGTTAACAATTGCCCCATTTTTTGCCATTTTTGTATATTATAAAAATTTTTCTAAAATTATTTTTGTACATGCAACGTTTTTGTTTTTTGTGTTGTTATTAAGGCAGTTGCTTAAAGATTTAGGGAATTTGAGAGGAGCAGTTGCGAATAATTATATTACTTTTCCAGTTAAATATGGTGAAAGGAAAACAAGAAAACTAGGAATTTTCATTATTGTTTTAACCTTCTTTCCGGCATATATTTTAGTGAATTATCCTTCTGTTGGCTACATGAAATATTATTTTTTGATTTCAATTATAGCGTTGGTTTTTATTGGGTATTTCTTGTGGAAATCAAACTTAAAGAAACACTATGTATTATTACATAACATTTTAAAATTGATGCTTTTAGCTGGTATATTGAGTTTGCTTTTTATAGATCCTTCCATTCTGGTAGAAAGAGTAATTGATAAACTGAATTAAATCAAATATTTAACAGTATCTTTGCCGAAAATTTATAATAATGAGTGCAAGTAGAGACTCGTCGAGAGGACGACAAGGAGGAAGCAATAGTGGTTTCCAAGGAAAAAAGAAAAAAGAGTATAAAAAGATCAAAACAACGCCACAAGCAGACCCTTCAGATGGAATTCGTTTAAATAAATACATTTCAAATTCTGGAGTTTCTTCAAGAAGAGAAGCAGATAAATATATTGCTTCAGGAAATGTTACCATTAACGGAAAAGTAATAACGGAAATGGGCTTTAAAGTAATGCCAGGTGATGAGGTTCGTTTTGATGGTACTTCTATTTCTCCCGAAGAGAAGAAATACATCTTATTAAACAAGCCTAAAAATTACATTACTACCATGGATGATGAGAGAGGTAGAAAAACGGTAATGGATTTGATTATAAATGCGTCAAAAGAACGTGTATACCCAGTTGGAAGATTGGATAGAAATACTACAGGGTTGTTGTTGTTTACAAACGACGGTGATTTGGCAAAGAAATTAACACACCCGAAACATAACATTCAGAAATTATACCATGCTTCACTAGATAAAAAGTTTGGAGTGAGTGATTTGCATAAAATTAGAGATGAGGTAATTATAGAAGGGCGAAAAGTTTTTATCGATGAAGTTGATTATGTTGTCGGAGAATCTAAAACAGAAGTCGGAATTAAAATTCACTCTGGACGTAATAGAATTGTTCGTAAAATATTTGAACACTTTGGTTACAAAGTTGTAAAATTAGATCGCGTACTTTTTGCAGGATTGACTAAAAAGAACCTTCCCAGAGGACGTTATAGAGAGTTAACAGAACAAGAAGTAAATACACTTCATATGTTATAAAATAAAAAATCCAGCTAATTAGCTGGATTTTTTATTTTAAAATAGAATTAATAACAGCAGTTTTTTCTTTCATTACTTTATTGTTTACTGAAGAGTACCCCATAATTAATCCTTGTTCTTTTTCTTTAGTGATATAATAGTTACTCAGTGGATAGGCAACCACATTATGATTAAGAAGTTTTTTAAAAGCATCTAAATCTGACGTGCCATTTTTTATCTTGCTGATTAAATGTAATCCTTCATGTGAATCTTCTATTGCCAAGGATGATTTGGTATAGTTTACAAATAATTCCCTTCTTTCTTTAGCAGTTTCAATAACGCTTCGTAAATGATGATTTAAATAATCTTTATCGATAAATCGACTCATAATCTCTTGCGTAGATGAAGGTACAAACCTACTTGATTGCTCGTATATCGATTTGATAGGGTCTATCAGATATTTTGGTACAATCATGTATCCTAATCGTAATGAAGGATGTAAGAGCTTGTTAAAGGTTCCTTGGTATATTACACGGCTTTCCTCGTCGAGACTGAAAAGCGATGGTGTAGGGTTGTCCCAATTACTAAATTCGTGATCGTAATCATCTTCAATAATTAGCGCATTTTTGGTAGACGCCCACTGTAATAATTCTAAACGTCTTTCATAACTCATTTTAACTCCCAATGGGTATTGGTTGGATGGCGTTGAATAAATTAACTTTGTTTTGCCTTGCTTCAGTGATTTAATATTCATTCCATTTGTATCTACATTGCAAGGAACGATAGTAGCCTTTAAGCTTTTAAAAAGATTGTAAGCTCTCGGAAATGTAGGGTTTTCCATAATTACAGTATCATTTTTATCTAGAATAGTATTCCCAATTAAATAGAGCGAATGTAATGAGCCAGAAACAATCATTATTTGATTGTAATCACAATCAATATTTCTGTACAATTTTAAATAATTAGAGATACTAAGTCTTAAAGAATCTAAGCCTTCGGAAGGTGCATAAGATAAATTTGTTGGAGTCGTTTCTCTCCAATAATTATTAGATAAGTTTTTCCACTTTTTTACAGGAAATAAATCTAATGGAGGTAAACCAGGTCTAAAAGCAACATTGTTTTTAGAAAAGTTATCAGTAGATATGTATTTGTATTTAGAGAAGAGTTTTGCTTTTCTAGAAATCTTAGGATATTTATAATTCTTTTTTCCTTTTTCATTAAAAGAAGTGTAAGATACGTTGGGTGCAGAAACATAATAACCAGAACCTTGTTTTGATCTTACAAACTTTTCTAAAACTAATAATTCATAAGATTTGACCACTGTACTTCTAGCAATATTTAAATCTTGAGCTAAAGTTCTAGAAGCTGGTAGCTTTGTGCTATCTGGAATTATTTTCTTGTTGATGGCATCCCTGAGAATTAAATATAAATTTTGATACAAGGCATGCTCATTGTTATCTAATGAGAATTCAGAGTGTTTTACAATATTTTTTATAGTAGAAAACAAAATTGGTATGCGGTGTTTTTAGTAATTGGTATGCGCAATATAAGACATTGTTAACATATTTTTACAAAAGGAATCAAATTAAATTCATGTATGTATACACAATTGAATAAAAAAACAATCGTAATTATATCAGTGTTTGCTTTGTTAATAGGCAGTTGTACTCACTTAAAAACAGTTGCTTTTAAAACACCTGTTGATACAAAAACGAAGAAAATACATTCACAAATTAAAAAAACCTATGTGTTAAATGACATGCAAATCTTTGCGTCTAATCAATTTGATGGTGCCCATTTAAAAGGATTTGAAAAAGTAAATGACTCTACGGTTAAAGTAATTATAGCACCAGAAAATACCCCTATCAATAATAGTGCTTACTACTCTTTTAAAGCTTGGTCTAAAGATACCAGAACTATTTATTTTCAATTTAGTTACCCAGAAGGCTATCAGCATAGATATCCGCCAAAATTAAAAATGGCAGGTTCAGACAATTGGACTGTGTTATCTGATGAAAATATTTTTAAGGACGAGAATATAACTACAGCTAAAATTAAGCTTAGTAAAAATCCATTATACATATCTGCACAAGAAATTGTTTCGTCTACAGATACTTATAATTGGGTTGAATCATTAATAAAAGGCAAAGAAACTTATGTGCATTATAAAGAAGTAGGTAGGTCAAGATTAGGGAAGAAGCTACCTGTATTAGATATTTATATCGGCAACAAAAAACAAAAACCAATTGTAGTCTTGCTAACCAGGCAGCATCCACCAGAAGTAACAGGTTTTTTTGCGTATCAAGAATTTTTAAAAACCATATTAAACGAATCAACGTTGTCTACAGATTTTCTGAAGAAGTATCGCGTGTTGGCTTTTCCTATTTTAAACCCAGACGGGGTAGATTTAGGACATTGGAGACATAATGCTGGAGGTGTAGACACCAATAGAGATTGGTCTGAGTACAATCAGCCAGAAATTAGACAAGTGGTCAATTATATTACAAGTACAAGTAAAAAAGATCAAGGGAAAATAGTATTAGGACTAGACTTTCATTCAACATACGAGGATGTGTTTTATACAAACAAAATTAGAAAAGAAACAGCATTGCCAACTTTTATAAATGAATGGTTTGCCGCCTTAGAATTGAATATTCCTAATTATAAAGTGAATGAAAAATCGGCAAACAGCACTAAGCCAGTTTCTAAGGGGTGGTTTTTATACGGGCAAAAAGCAGTTGGAATTACGTATGAAATAGGAGATAAAACACCGAGAGACAAAATAAAATTAGTAGGAAAAGTAACGTCCGAAGAAATGATGAAGATTTTAATCAAACAATAAATAGTAACTTAAATTCAAATAGTATTAACTAAAACACAAGTAGAATGATTCGAAAATTATTTTTAAGCGTTTTTGTGCTTCTTTTATCAAGTACATTAATGCATGCACAAAAAACAGTAACAGGAACTGTGAGTGACAAAGATGGTCCTCTACCGGGTGCTTCGGTAATTGAAAAAGGGACATCGAATGGAGTAACTACAGATTTTGACGGAAAGTTTAGTCTAAAAGTTGCTGATGAAAATGCTCTACTAAAAATTTCTTTTATTGGGTATACTGATAGAGAGATAGCTGTAAAAGGACAGGTAGCATTGACAATTATTTTAGTGGAAGATTCACAAACATTGGATGAAGTAGTCGTAAACGCCTTAGGTTTTTCTGTAGATAAGAAAACACTTGGTGCGACCTATTCTAAAGTAGACGCAAGTCAGGCAAAAAGATCTGGAGAAACTGGGGTGATTAATTCGCTTTCAGGGAAAGCATCTGGAGTTAAGATAGCACGTGCCAATGGTGATCCAGGAGCTGGTTCTTCAATACAAATTAGAGGCGCAAATACAATTAGTGGTAACTCACAGCCATTAATAGTTATTGACGGTATTGCTTTCAGTAATGAAAATGCAAATGGGATTGGTAATGCTGCTACCGGAGGTGTTTCTCAACAATCACGTTTAAATGATTTAAATCAAGATGATATTGAATCAATGACCATTTTAAAAGGTGCCTCTGCAGCAGCTGTTTGGGGGTCTCAAGCAGCAAATGGGGTGATTGTAATTACCACCAAAAAAGGACGAAATATGGATAAAGTAGATGTTTCGTACTCTGCCGTATTCTCTTTTGATGAAATTACAGATAAACATCCGTTACAAGCTAATTACGGACAAGGATCTGGTGGGAATTGGAGTCAAAATAACTCAAGGTCATGGGGTGATAAAATTTCAGAAAGAAATGGTGGAACCGATGATTTTAATACTACAGGTCAGTATTTTGAAGCCCAAGATGGGACTAAACATTATCCAATAAATTCAGGAGGGAAAAATTCTAAAGAGACATTCTTAGATAAAAATTTCAATCAAGTATTTGGGACAGGACATTCTGTAAATCAAAATGTAAGTGTAAGTGGAGCAGGTGAAAAAGGGAACGTATACTTGAGTTTTGGGAAATTAAAAAGTGAAGGAATTATCAAAAATAGTACCTATGATAAAGTGAATGCTAGCTTAAATGTTGGTTATAAATTCAACGATGAGATTTCTATCAAAGGTAAGGCGAATTATATCACCACAAAATCTAATAGAATTCAACAAAGTTCTAACGTAAACGGATTGTATTTAGGTTTGTTAAGAAACGCACCTGATGTAGATATTGAAGACTATATTGGGACGTACTATAACAGTGCAGGAACTCCAATACCTTTACGTCAAAGATCTTACAGAAACACCTATGGTTCAAAAACTAATTCAGCCTACAACAATCCGTTATGGACGGTAAATGAGTTAGAAAACTTAAACAATGTAGAAAGATATCTATTAAACTTAGAAACCACCTATAAACCTATAGATAAGATTACTCTTATCGCAAGAGGGGGTGTTGATAACTATGTAGATTTTAGAAGCTCATTCTTTCCAATGTTTTCATCGGGATCTGTGCCAAGTAAAGGGTTTTATGCAATTGAAAACAGGGATTTGAAAAATTTAACTTTTGATTTAATTGGAAGAACAAATTTTGATATCAATGACAATACAAATTTAGCAGTTACTCTGGGATATGGACATAATAATAAAAAGAGGTATTCGATATATACAGAAGCAGATAATTTTTTGTTTAATACAAGACTTAAAGATTTTAACACCTTGTCTACACAAGATAATATAGAAAGTATCAATTCAAAGTCATTTTTTAAATCAGACAGAGTTTTTGCAACAACCGGTCTTTCTTATAAAAATGTATTCCTTAATTTGAGTGGGGCATATGAAACTTTTTCAAGTGTTGTTGGAGGTGTCTTTTACCCAGCAGCAGACGTTTCTTGGAACATATCTAATATAGAGGCAATTGAAGGTTCAGTGCTGTCTTTTGGGAAACTAAGAGCCTCATTTGGTCAAGTAGGTGTCGCGCCTGGAAGACATCGATTTAACACGAATTTTGTGACTGTTGATTATAGTGATTATAGTGATCCACTTGAAGGCGGAGGTTTTAAATTAAGTAGTGTTTTAGGGAACCCCGATTTGAAACCAGAAATTAAGACAGAGTTCGAAATTGGTGCAGATTTAAAGTTTTTTAACGATAGAGTGGGGTTCAATTTCACCTATTATAAAAATGAAATTAAAGATGTTTTACTTGATGTAACATTATCTCCAAGTTCGGGTTTTAGTCGACAATATAAAAATGGAGCCAAACTATCAAACTCTGGTTTAGAATTTGATTTTGATTATAGAATAGTGCAACATGACGATTACAATGTTTCCTTATTTGGAAACTTTAATAACAATAAAAGTAAGGTGCTAGATTTGGTAGGAACAGAAGTTGTTTCTTTAGTAGGTGGGTCAATTAGTTCTGTTGCAACTGTTGGACAACCAATGAGTGTATTGTATGGAAGTAGAATTTTGCGAAAAGCAGATGGAACATATGATCTAGATGCAAATGGATTTTTGCAAAAAGATTCTCAACAAGGTGTAATTGGTGATCCAAATGCAGATTGGAGAGGAGGATTAGGAATCAATGCAAATTACAAAAAGTTGAGATTTAATATCCTATTCGAAACTTCTCAAGGGAATGACTACGCAGAACGTACACGTTTTATTTTAGGAAATTTCGGTACACATGCAGATGTAGGGAATACGGTAACACCTTCAGTTGATATAAAAGATGTAAATGGAAATATACATCCTGCGGGAGTTCCTGTTCGAGGGAATATAAAAGACTTTGGAGCTGGGCCTGTATTATTAAATCAAGCTTGGTACACTGGTAGAGGTGGTGGATTTGGTTCTTCTCCAATTAATGAATTGGCAGTGCAAGATGCTTCATGGATTCGATTAAGAGAAGTGTCGCTTGGCTATTCAATCAATTCTGAGAAATTTAGAAAAGCAACAAAATTATCATCGATTGATTTGACTGTAACAGGAAGGAATTTAGCGCTATGGACAGATGTAGTTGGAGTTGATCCAGAGATCAACCAAAGTGGTGTGGCTAATGGATTTGGTATCGATTATTTTACCAATCCAACAACTAGCTCGTTTGTGTTTTCTGTAAAAATTAATTATTAAAACATAGAATTATGAAAAATATAAAATATATACTAATAGGCTTTAGTATCGTTCTTTCAGGATGTAGTTATGGCGATTTAAATGAAAATCCTAATTCTCCAACTGTCGTGCCAGAAATTTTATTAGTGGAAGGTACCATGCTCGCTAATGTCGCAATTAATGCAAGTCATATTAATCGAATTGCAGGGATGTGGACAGGGCAATATAAAGGAGAACAAAACTTATATGGAAACATACATACCTATGGTATTTCTACCGAAGAGTCAAATAGTTCTTGGGGGTATTTATACAATGGAATTATGGCTCAAAATGATGTGATCCAAAAAGGGTTGGCAGCAGATTTGTTAATTGTAGGAATCAGTAAAGTTATTGAAGCACATGCAGTTGGTACTGCTTCTTCTAACTGGGGGAATATTCCGTATTCAGAATCAGTTACTGAAGGTATAGATGACCCTAAATATGATACACAAGCAGAGGTTTTTTCTCAAATGCAAACTCTTTTAGATGCGGCAATTGCAGATCTAAATAATGCGGCTAGTTATTCTCTAAGTCAAGACATTTTCTTTAATGGAAATAAAATAAAATGGATAGAAACGGCCTATACCTTAAAAGCAAGATATTATATGTTAGTTAAGGATTACGCTGCTGCTTATACTGCCGCGCAGAATGGAATTTCTTCAGCAGATGCTTCCATGAAGTATAGTGCGCCAGGAACAACAAGTGGCGCACAAAACTTATTGTATGAAGTATTGTCTGGTTCAAGATCTGGAGACATAAGTGTTAATGGAACCTTTTTATCTGGTTTAGTAGGGAGCACTACTGTATCAAGAAATAATGCTAAGACTGATGAAGATGCAAGGGGTAAATATTACTATTTTGATGAAAATGGAGGGAATTCTTCAGGTGTTGCTGCTGCAAGTGCTCCAATGCCATTAGTAACCTATGAAGAAAATTTATTGACCATGGCAGAAGCGGCTGCTAGAACTACAACTTTTGCAACTGCACTAGGACATTTAAATGTATTAAGAAGTTTTTTAGCATCTGGAAATAGCTTTGCTAAAGTAAATAGTGCGGATATTTTAAAGTATGACGCTTATGTTGCCGCAGATTTTGCAAATGGAGGAATGGAAAATGCCGACGGGATTGACGCTACTAGAGCACTAATCAGAGAGATTGTAGAAGAGCGTTATGTGAGTGGTTTTGGAACATTTATGCCTTGGAATGATGCGCGTAGATTGCGTAAATCTGATGCGGATGTATCGGTTCCTTTTCCACTAAATACAGGAGCAGTAACTGTTCATCCAGAAAGGTTTTTATTATCTCAAAATGAGTTGAATTCAAATTCTAATGCGCCAGTTGGAGCAACAATATTTGATAAGACCGAGGTAAATCAATAACGAATAATTATTTGTTTTCATAGAGGGGTGTATTTGTGAGAGTTGTACACCCCTTTTTTTATTCATCAAAAATTAAATACAATGATCACTGTTTTACAAATTGGGTTTGGCCCTTTAGGCATGCAAATAGGGAAATATATTATAGACAAGAAAACGATTAAAACCATTGCAGTAGTTGATGTAAATCCAGCGTTAGAAGGGAAGTCATTATCGTCTTTGGATGCCATGTTTTCTGAGTCTACTCAAATTCACAGCACCGTAAAAAAAGCATTGGATTCTTTGAGTGAAAAACCAGATATTGCAATTATTACAACGGTTTCTAGTTTAGAAAAATTAATTCCACAGGTAAAAGAAGTGGCAGCGTATGGAATCCCTGTAATTTCTACATGCGAAGAGTTGTCATATCCTTGGAAATTACAACCACAGCTGAGTAAAGAATTAGATGTTATTTGTAAAAAGAACTCAATTGCCTGTTTAGGAACCGGAATAAATCCAGGGTTTTTAATGGATTACTTGCCTTCAGTTTTTAGTTCTGTGTGTAAAAATATTGAACATGTAACCGTAGAGAGAGTGCAAGATGCTACTCCAAGGAGAATTCCTTTTCAGAAAAAAATTGGAGCTGGTTTAGATTTAAAAGCTTTTAAAGAAAAAGAAGCAACGGGAACTTTACGTCATGTGGGGTTACAAGAATCTGTTTATCTATTAGCAAACAGTATTGGTTGGGAATTAGATTCGGTTTCAGAAAGCTTAAGCCCGGTAATTGCAGAGCAAAAAGTTGCGTCTTCAGCTATAACAGTAAAAAAAGGAGATGCGAGAGGAGTTGAGCAAATTTCTCATGGGCATGTAAATGGTAAATGTAAAATATCAATGCATTTTAAAGCAGCAATTGGAGAACCACATTCGTATGATAAAATAACCATTAAAGGAACTCCAAATTTTACTTCTGTAATTGAAGGAGGTTTAAATGGAGATATTACTACTTGCGCTATTGTAATTAACAGTATTCAGAGTATATTGAAGGCTCCAGCAGGATTGCAAACCATGGCAGATATTGGCGTGCCTGGGTATGTAAATTAGCTTTTTGCTAAATAAAAGGAAGACAAAATGAAACGATTAAATTATATTTTCTATGTTCTAGGCGTAGTACTTTTTTTTTCCTGCGGGAAAAAGAATATACAGGCAGATATTTTAATTCAGAATGGAACTGTTTATAATGGTACGGACACAAGTTCAAGCAATGTTTCTATTGCAATAAAAAATGATAAAATTGTTTTTATTGGAGATGATAAATTAGTAAACATCAATACCGAAAAAACAATTGATGCCAGGGGAATGATTGTTTCTCCGGGGTTTATAGATCCACATACGCATGCAGATAGGGAACTTAAAAACCCAAAAGAATCTCACAATAAACCATTTCTTTTTCAAGGAATTACTACGGTAGTTGTTGGGAATGATGGTGATAGTTTTTATCCGTCATCAAAATTTATTGAGACTTATACTAAAAACAACATTGGAACCAATGCTGTATTGTTAGTAGGTCACGGAACAGTCAGAAAACAAGTACTAGGTAAAACCGATAAAAAAGCTAGTCCCGAAGATATTTTAAAAATGCAAGCAATCGTTCAACAAGAAATGGATGCGGGGGCTTTTGGAATTTCTACAGGGTTATTTTATGCGCCTGGAAGTTATTCAAACACAGATGAAGTAATTGCATTGGCAAAAATAGTGGCTAAAAATAACGGAATTTATGATACACATTTACGCGATGAGAGTTCGTATACCATCGGGTTAATACCAGCCATTGAAGAAGCAATTGAAATAGGGAGACAAGCTAAGTTGCCAATACATATTTCACATATAAAATGCTTAGGCGTTGATGTTTGGAATCAAAGCAGTGCAATTGTGGCACTCATAGAAAAGGCTCAGACAGAAGGAATACAGGTTACAGCAAATCAATATCCTTATGATGCATCGGCAACAGGTTTACAAGCTGCGGTTGTGCCCCGTTGGGCAGAAAGTGGAGGGAGAGATTCACTCTTTATTCGATATAAAAATAAAAAGGTAAAGGACAAAATTTTAAAGGAAACTAAAAGGAATATTACAAGAAGAGGTGGTCCAGATAAGTTATTAATTGTGAAGACTGAGGTGCCAAAATTTGTTGGGAAAAACCTGTTGGAAGTAGCAACTATGTTAAACCTTTCTCCAGAAAAAGCGGTGTACGTAGTGCTAAAAACTGGCTATGTGCGCGTGGCTTCTTTTAATATGAACTCGAATGATATTCATACATTAATGCGACAAAAGTGGGTGGTTACAGGATCTGATGGGAATACTGGTCATCCAAGAAAATATGGATCCTTTCCTCGTAAATACGATAAGTATGTTAAGCAAGATAACATTATTGATCTAGCCACTTTTATTAATGGAAGCACGGCAAGAACTGCAGAGATATTAAAGATATCAAATAGAGGGAAACTACAAGAAGGCTATTTTGCAGACATTATCATATTCAATCCTGAAACCTTTAAAGATGTAGCCAATTATAAGAATTCATTTCAATTGGCAGAAGGGTTAGAATATAGTATAGTCAACGGAATAATGGCTGTTGAAAAAGGAACTTTTACGAAACAACTTAACGGTAGAGTTTTAAAAAAATAAACAAACGAACATATCAATAATATGAACTATAAATCTTTATAGTTTAGGAATTTTACACCCCAGAAGTAAGAATCATGAAAAACACACACTTAATTCTTTTAGTATTTACAACCTTGTTTTTAGTGAGTTGTAAGAAGAATACAACGCAAAAAAGAACCCTAAAAAATGCAAATATCATTGAAACAATTATCAATGATAAAGACAACTTTTATCATGTGGATTTTAAGGCATATCCTGCTAAAGATATCAACTTGCCAATAGGCGTGTTCGACTCTGGAACGGGAGGATTAACCGTATTGAAAGCCATTGTTAATTACGATGAAAATGCAAATGAAACACATCTAAACGGAAAGGACGGAAAGTTAGATTTTGACAAGGAGTCGTTTATCTATTTAGGAGATCAAGCAAACATGCCATATGGCAACTATTCGAAAGAAAATAAAGTAGCACTATTAAAAGAGCATATTATCAAAGATGCACAATTTCTATTGAGTAATAAATACTATGCTAATGCAACAGACAACGCCGTTAATACCGATAAAAAACCAGTAAAAGTTTTGGTAATAGCATGTAATACAGCTACAGCTTATGGTAAAGAATATATCGAGGAGTTTGTGAAAAAAGCAAATGCTAACATTAAAGTTATTGGTGTTATTGATGCTGGTGTTCGTGGAGCTTTGAAAAGCATTAAAAAAGACGAAGATGCCATTATTGGAGTGTTAGCTACGGCAGGGACGGTGGCTTCTAAAGGATATCAATCTACGATTGTTAAGTTTAAAAAAGAGATGGGCTATACAGGTATTATTGATGTGTTCTCACAAGGAGGTATTGGTATTGCTGAAGCGGTAGATGAAGATCCAAATTATTTTGATAAAAATTTAAAAGCACCTAGGAAAGAATATAAAGGGCCAGGGTTGTCTAATGATGTGAAAATAGATAAAACATTGTTTGATGTGTATAATTTTGATTTCAACAATAGTAAAATGTTGTGCGATACAGAAAAAGCAGATGACTGTACGATGCTACAAATTAACGATGCTAAAAATTATGTGAGATATCACTTGGTAACACTCATGGAGCAAATAAGGCTGTCAGAAACAAAAAATAAATTAAAATCCCTCATTTTAGGATGTACTCATTATCCATATATGATAACTGAAATCAATTCAATTTTAAGAGAGTTATACAATTATAAAGGAAAAAATAACAGCTATGTATATCGCCAGTTTATGATGGAACACATTAAATTAATTGACCCAGCTGTAGATACAGCGAAAGAATTACATGAATATTTAAAAGCAGAAAAATTATTTAATCCAACAGGGGATATTAAAAATAGCGAGTTTTATATTAGTGTTGCGAATAAAGACAATGCGAATACTATCATTGATAAAGATGGGCGTTTTCCTTATAGTTATAAGTACGGAAGAAGAGCTAATGAAATTCAAGAATATGTAAAAGTAGTCCCTTTTAGTAGAGCAAATATTTCTAGTGATATTTTAGCTCGATTCCAAAAGCAAATTCCGTTTGTTTACCAATTGATGCAGAATTTCAATCAGAAAAACAAGAAAACGAAAAGCTTAAAAGAGCCAGGTAAAATTTAATTGTAAAAAAAAACTTAACTTTAAATGGCAAATAATGATGAAAATAGAAAATATGAGGTTAAATAAAATTGTATTATTTTTATTAATGATGCCTTTTTGCATGTTTTCACAAACAGAAACAGGCAATCTCGAAGATTATATTGCAACTAAAATATCAGATGCTCCTGGTTCATCAGGTGATGATTATGTAATTCCAACGAGTACGAATTTAACTTCTTGGAATACGGTAATCGATGCAATTTTGGTAGACAATATAGCTGCTGCAAGAACCATCGCAACCTCTTTAAATTACCAAGTGACTGAGTTTACAGATACCTCTCTTTCGCCCAATCAAATATTTTATGTACTGGAAGAAAAAAGTAGTCAAACCAACTATTGGGGAACCTATGTATTTAGTAAAACTCCTATTCGTAATAATTTGGTACTCCAAGCACCACATTCAAAGTACGATACAAATACGGGAAAAGAAGCGGTGTATTGTTTTAAAAACTTAGTGGCAAAAGCATTGTTTATAAATGGTGCCCACCGTTGTAATAATAGCGATTCTTCTTCATGTTCAGGCACTACAAGTGCCTGTGGATCAACGGCTGCTTTTAGAGTTTCAGATCTGGCACATAATACAGCTTCGATTTTTCAAAAGACCACAGAAAATGTATTTAATGCAGTTTCAAATTCAGTCTTTATCCAGTTGCATGGGTTTGGGAAGAAATCCACAGATCCTTATGTAATAATTAGCAATGGTACTCGAGAAACACCAACTATAGATTATGCTTCACAGTTAAAAGAGGCGCTTTTTGCCGTAGATAGTAATTTAACTTTCAAATTAGCGCATATTGATACCGGCTGGACACGTTTAATTGGTTTTACAAATACCCAGGGAAGGTTGATCAATAACTCGGCTAATTTTTGTAGTACCTCGGCAACTGTTACCTCTGGTAGATTTATTCATGTAGAACAAGAAAAAGCGAAATTAAGAGCCGATGCAAACGGGTGGGCAAAAATGAAAACAGCGTTGTCAAACGTGTTTTCAAGCACATTAAATGTTGCTACCTATAATCTTGAAAAAGAAATAACAATCACACCCAATCCTACAACAGGATTGGTAAAAGTAACCGGAGAAAATATAAAAAGGATCGAAGTTTTAAATCAATTAGGGCAATCTGTAAAAAGTACAAACTACCCTAAAAATAATAGTTCCGTTTTTGTTAATTTAAATAAGCAAGCATTGGGTGTTTACTTTATAAAAATTGAAACAACCAATGGTACATTGAAGAAAAAAATAATAAAGAATTAATCTATTTATGTTTGATGAAATCTTATTGATCCTCTAATTTCATGACAATGAAATCTACTAATTTAGCGGCTAAATTAGCCGTGATGTTATCTCTGTCCAACGTTGGGTTTAATTCTGCGATATCACAGGAAATTACTTTCTTACTATCAAAGAGAAAATGGAGCATTTTAAAAACAAAATACGGCGTGAACCCTAAGGGAGAAGGGGCACTTACTCCTGGTGCATAGGCAGATGAAAATCCATCCATGTCTATAGTGATATACAAATAATCACATGCATCAATTATTGGTTGAACACGCTCTTGTAATGCCTTTAATTCTTCTTTAGATGATTCACAATCATAATTAAGCGCATAATGGATATTGTCATTTTTAGCAATATCAAAAAGTTCTTTGGTATTTGATTGTCTTTGGATTCCAATAGCGAAATATTCTACATGGTTAAATTCATTAAGAATTTGACTAAAAGGAGTTCCAGAATTCGATTTTTTATCAATTGGACGTAAATCGAAATGTGCATCAAAATTTATAATTCCGATTTTTTTATTAGAATTGTTAGCAATGGCCTTGTGAATTCCTTTAAAGTGAGCGTAAGACATATCATGTCCCCCGCCAATGGCTATCGGGAAAATAGTATTAGAAATGAATGCTTCTATGGTGTGTGCAAACCCATTTTGACAAGCTTCCATATCTTCATCTATACAAATGATATTCCCAAAATCTGCCACTTTTTTTGTGTCAAAATGAATCGGGAGTTTAGCCAAACGTTCTCTTAATGCTGTTGGTCCTTGTTGCGCACCAACTCTACCTAGATTTCTTCTAACACCTTCATCACAAACATACCCTATTAGCGCAATGTCTGTGTTTTTAGTACCGATATCTTTGATGTCAAATAAGGCCACTTCTTGATACCAATACTGTTTACCAATATCTGGATTCGATTTTCTACCTGTCCAATATATTTTTTGTGCAGATTGATACTCTACATTTAATGTTTTTAACTCCATTCTTAGTGGAACAGTTTATACTGTCCTTTTAGTTTTATTGTGATTGTAATTTCTTTGTTGCTTAGGTTTTTAAAATACCAACCGTGCTTCCCTTTAAAAGGGGCTGTAAAAGTTCCTGCCATATTATTAGAATAGGCAACCGTATAGCTTTCGTAAAACACTTCTTTTGGTGGATTTTTTTCTTCAACTTCTCCGTGAAAATCTAAAAAAACAATCTCCTTGTTTTGCGAGTACCATTCGTATTTCGTACTTCCGTATTTTAGCATTTTTACTTTATACTCGATGCCTTTTTTTGCAGGAATTTTTACTGTAATGCTGTCTTGAATTAGGTCAAATTGTTTTTCTGGAGCGGGATTGTTAGCCTCTAAAGGTTTTGTAATACTTATAGGAGAACCAACGTCTTTTAATTCAATTTTTTTGAAGTTTAATTGATTGGTGTTCTCTTTTATATATAATTTGTTAAAGCCAAAAAGGCTGCCTGTTCTTAAGGGATCTTTGCCATATTCGGCCGGTAAAACAGCAGTAACAAATACAAGTATTCCGATTAGAAAAGCGATACTTGCAGATTTTAAAACTTGTTTTTTGGGAACGATTTGTTGCTTGTTTTTTTCCATAGATCTAGGTTAAAAAATATCCGGTTAATTGAAAAGCCAACAGTAAAAAACCGGCAGCCATTAATAAGGTATTGGTGATTTTTGAAAACTTCATAAAACTTTTGTGTCTTCGCCAGAAATCAAACAGGATAAGTACAACACCTAAGGCTAAAAATTGGCCGATCTCAACACCGAGATTAAAACCTAAAAGGTTTACAAAAAGCCCCTCTTGATCAAATTTAAATTCTTGTAATTTGGTAGCCAATCCAAAACCGTGAAACAATCCGAAAATTAAAACGGCAACTTTGGTATTCGGCTGTTTTCCAAAGATGTGTTTAAATCCACCGAGATTGTCAAAACCTTTGTAAATAATTGAAGCGGCTATAATTGCGTCAATTAAATACGCGTTTACTTGTATGTCAGAAAGTACACCAAATAATAAAGTTGCGCTATGTCCTAAGGTGAAAAAACTGATGTATATAAGTATCTCTTTCTTTTTGTAAAGAAAAAATATCACGCCAATCAGAAAGAGCAAATGATCATAGCCAGTGATCATGTGTTTGGCTCCAATATAAAGAAATGGGCCAAAGGCAATTCCTTTATTTCCTGCTAAAAAAGCTTGCGTTGCACCATCAACCCCATGCGCATACATAGTGGCTGTAAGCGTACAAAAAACAGTAAATAAAAAAAGTTTTTTATACTTTAAATTCATAATTCAATTCCTTTTAAAAACACTTTTTCTATTTGGTTGACTCCAAAAGAATATGGGATAAATCCATAAGAATTAATAGGTTTTGTTAGAATTAAATTTGCTTGTTTTCCTTTGGTGATTGATCCAACTACATGTGCTAGTCCCATTGCATAAGCACCGTTGATTGTTGCTGCATTGATCGCCTCTTCTGGGGTCATTTTCATTTTGATACACGCAGTAGAAACCACAAAATTCATGTTTCCTGAAGGTGTTGAGCCAGGGTTAAAATCAGTTGCCAATGCTATTGGTAAACCTGCATCAATCATTGTACGAGCCGGTGTATATGGAATGCTTAAAAAGTAAGAACAGCTTGGCAAGGCTACTGGCATTGTTTTGGTGTTTTGGAGGGCAGCGATATCTTCAGCACGCATTACTTCTAAATGATCTACCGACAATGCGTGGTACTTAATTCCTGCTTGAACACCTCCAATTGCAGTAAATTGATTGACGTGAATTTTTGGTGTCAACCCATATTTTTTACCTGCTTCTAAGATGCGTTCAGTATCTGCTACTGTGAAATACCCAGTTTCACAAAAAATGTCTATATATTCAGCTAACTTCTCTTCCGCTACTTTTGGTAAAACGTCTTTGATTAGCATTTCTAAATAGCCATCTTTGTTATTTTTGAACTCTTTTGGTACTGCATGTGCTCCTAAAAAAGTAGCTTTAATTGGAATCGTATAATTTTCTTTTAATCGCTTGATAACACGCAGCATTTTTAACTCTGCGTCTAGCGTTAATCCATAGCCAGATTTGATCTCAACAGCTCCGGTACCAAGTTGAATTACTTCCTCTAATCGGGCTTTACTTTGTCGGTATAAATCTTCTTCAGATGTTGCTTGTAATTTCTTAGCAGAATTTAAAATTCCGCCACCATTATTGGCAATTTCTTCATAAGTCAACCCTTTAATTCTATCGACAAATTCTCCTTCTCTGTTTCCTGCATAAACAATGTGGGTATGAGAATCACACCAAGAAGGTAAAATCATTTTTCCTGTTGCATCAATTACTGTAGAGAAGTTGTTGTTTGGGCACTTATCCATCGGACCAAAATCTGCAATTACGCCATCTTCAACAATTAAAAAAGCATCTTTAATAGTTGGCAATTCGCTCATTTCTTTTCCAGAAAGAAACGAGATAGTTTCAGTTCTTACCTGAATTAATTCTTTGATGTTTTTAAAAAGTGTAGCCATTAAAATAAGTTGTTTAACAATTCGTCTTTTACAAGATTTGGTAAAGTTACTTTTAAATTAGGAGACCTTTCCATTTCACGTTTAATAGCGAAAATGGCTTCCTCATTTCTAGCCCAGCTTCTACGAGCTATTCCGTTATTTACATCATAGAAAAGCATGCTTTTTAATCGAGCTTCTGCTTCTTTAGTTCCGTCTAATAGCATTCCGAAACCACCGTTCATAACTTCTCCCCAGCCAACGCCGCCTCCGTTGTGGATAGAAACCCACGTAGCGCCTCTAAAGCTATCTCCAATAACATTATGAATGGCCATATCTGCAGTGAATTTACTTCCGTCATAAATATTAGACGTTTCTCTATAAGGAGAATCGGTTCCACTTACATCATGATGATCTCTTCCTAAAACTACTGGGCCAATTTTACCTGCGGCAATGGCATTGTTAAATGCTTCAGCTATTTTAGAACGACCTTCGGCGTCAGCGTATAATATACGTGCTTGTGAACCAACCACCATTTTATTTTGTTTGGCATCTTTAATCCAAGTAATGTTGTCTTGCATTTGCAACTGAATTTCTTCTGGAGAGTTTTCCATGATTTCTTGCAATACAGTGGCAGCAATGTCATCTGTTGCATCCAAATCTTCAGATTTACCAGATGCACATACCCAACGGAATGGTCCAAAACCGTAATCAAAACACATGGGGCCAAGAATATCTTGTACATAAGAAGCGTATCTGAAATCAATATTATTATTGGCCATTACATCTGCACCAGCCCTTGAAGCTTCTAATAAAAAAGCATTTCCATAATCAAAAAAATACGTTCCTTTTGCGGTGTGATTATTAATAGAGGTTGCATGTCTTCTCAGGGTCTCTTGAACTTTCTCTTTAAAAATTTCGGGTTCTTCTCGTATAAGACGATTCGACTCTTCATAAGAAACACCAACTGGATAATAACCACCTGTCCAAGGAATATGCAATGATGTTTGATCAGACCCAACATGTATATGGATATTTTCTGTATCAAAACGTTCCCAAATTTCCACAACATTTCCGATGTAGGCAATAGAAACCACTTCATTAGTTGCTTGCGCTTGTTTTACTCTTGTAAGTAGTTGATCCATATTGTCAATCAATACATCAACCCATCCTTGTTCATGTCTTTTAGTTGCTGCTTTTGAGTTTACCTCAGCCGCAATGGTAATACAACCAGCAATATTACCTGCTTTTGGTTGTGCGCCACTCATTCCGCCTAAACCAGCAGTTAAAAATATTTTCCCAGCTGGAGTTTCTCCTTTTGGTAATATTTTACGAAATGCATTCATAACTGTAATGGTTGTACCATGTACAATTCCTTGTGGTCCAATATACATAAATGAACCTGCTGTCATTTGTCCATACTGTGTAACACCTAAGGCATTGAATTTCTCCCAATCATCAGGTTGTGAGTAGTTCGGAATCATCATTCCATTGGTTACTAGTACTCTAGGTGCATTTTTTGACGAAGGGAATAATCCCATTGGATGTCCTGAATATAAATGCAAGGTTTGCTCATCTGTCATGATTGATAGATACTGCATTACCAATAAATATTGAGCCCAGTTCTGAAAAACAGCACCATTACCACCATAAGTAATTAATTCTTCTGGATGTTGCGCAACTGCTGGATCTAAGTTATTTTGAATCATCAACATTAACGCTGCAGCTTGCAAAGATTTTGCAGGGTATTCTGCAATATCTCTTGCATGTATTTTATAATTAGGTTTGAATCTATACATGTAAATTCTACCATATTCTTTCAATTCTTCAGCAAATTCAACGGCCAATTCTTCGTGCCATTCCTCATCAAAATAACGGAGCGCATTTCTAATTGCTAGTTGCTTTTCTTCTTTTGATAAGATATCTTTTCTCTTTGGTGCTCTATTTGCTTCTGCAGGATAGATTCTTTTTTTTGGTAACTCAGTTGGTATCCCTTGTGCTATTTGTTCTTTAAAGTTCATGTTATTCCTATTTAACGATGAATGATTTGTTCTTAACTAATGAGATCATTGCGTAAATGTCGTCTTTTAAGATGCGGTCATCTTCTAATTTATCTACTTTTTCTCTAATGATTTTAAAATTCTCTTCAATAATAGATGAGAATGTATTTGGTCTTCTAAATTCCATTGCTTGTGCAGCATACATTAATTCGATGGCCAATATTTTTTCAATATTTCCTAAGATTTGATTGAATTGTCTACCAGAAATACTTCCCATAGAAACATGGTCTTCTTGTCCTAACGATGTTGGTACAGAGTCCGCAGAAGGAGGGAAGCACAACGACTTGTTTTCGGTAACCAAAGCCGCAGTTGTATATTGTGGAATCATAAATCCTGAATTTAATCCACCGCCAGAGGTTAACAATCTTGGTAACCCGTATTTTCCTTCTAGTAATAAATAACAACGTCTGTCTGCAATATTTCCTAATTCAGAAGCGGCAATAGAACCATAATCAAGGGCCATTGCTAAAGGTTGTCCATGAAAATTCCCTCCAGAAATAGCTTCTGTCTCACTCAATACAATTGGGTTGTCTGTCACTGAGTTCATTTCTATTTCGGCTAATTCTTTTAAATGGTAATAGGCATTTCTAGAGGCGCCATGTACTTGCGGCATACATCGCATAGAATACGGATCTTGAACACGTTCGCATGCTTCATGGTTTGCTACATTCTGTGAATCTGCTAATAACATACGCATACGCGCTGCTACTTTTAAGTTTCCTTTAAACGGTCTTATGTTGTGCAAATCTTCTTTAAATGGAGAAGCACTTCCTTGAAAACCTTCTAAACTCATCGCTCCAGAAACATCAGCTAAGTCTAATAAGTATTCCATTTTTTGCAATCCTTTGATGGCGTGTGCTAAAATAAATTGTGTTCCGTTTATTAAACCTAATCCTTCTTTTGCCTCTAGCGTTAATGGTTTTAAGTTATGATTAGCCAATACTACTTTTGCGTGGATGATTTCTTCTCCAACCCAAAAATCACCTTCACCTAATAGTGGTAAAAACAAATGTGATAACGGCGCTAAATCACCAGAAGCACCTACAGAACCTTGCTCTGGTACAATTGGGTTTAAATCATGTTCAATAAAGTATAAGATACGTTCTATGAGTTCTAACCGAACTCCAGAAAAACCTTGGCACAATGCATGCACTTTACAGATCATCATAATTTTAGAAAACTCTTTGTCAATAGGGTTTCCAACACCAACAGCGTGTGTAATTAGTAGGTTTTCTTGCAGTTTACTTGTTTCCTCTGGGGTAATTTGTACATCGCACAAAGGTCCAAACCCTGTGTTTATTCCGTAAACAGCTTTGTCTCCGCTGGCCATTTTCTCTACTTTGGCTCTACAGTTTTGAACTGTTTCAATGGTTTCGGCTGTTAATTCAGCCTGCAGTGTACCTTGTGCAATTGCGATTACTTTGTCTACTGTTAATTGATCTATTCCGTATCTAAATGTCATTTTATTGTAGTATCTGATGTTTGTAACAAAGTTATTGGTATTTTTGATGCTTAACAAGATTAAGTTAGTTAGTAATTGATGCCTATGAGTAATCAAATAGAATTTCGTCATATTAAATATTTTTTAGCGGTAGCTGAGGATTTGCACTTTAGAAAGGCAGCCGAGCGCTTATTTATTTCGCAGCCTGGATTGAGTAGACAAATCAAACAAATGGAAAATGATTTAGGGATTGGTTTGTTTGAACGTCATAATAGAAAAGTTGCATTGACAAAATCAGGGAAATACCTACAGAAAGAATTGACCAAAAATTTAAAGAGTCTGGAGCATATTTTTAGTCATGCGAAATTGTTAAATGATGGCGTAGGGGGCGATTTAAAATTTGGTTATGTAGGATCTGCGATGCAAGAGATTATCCCAAATTTATTGCTGAGATTTAGAGAAGAACATCCAGATGTTGTTTTTAGTTTGAAAGAAATGGATAATGAAAAGCAGATAGAAGGATTACTAGGACATGATATAGATATGGGCTTTGTGCGATTGGAGAGGGTGCCTAGAGGATTAGAGTTTACGCCAATCGTAAAAGAGAATTTTTGTTTGGTATTGCCGATAAATCATCCAATTAACGCTGATAATTTTAAAAATATCTCTCAACTAAAAGACGAACCATTTATTTTATTTGACCCTAAATACAGTGCTTCTTATTACGAGAAAGTAATGCAGATTTTTGACGATAGTGGATTTGCACCCATCGTTTCACACAATACAATTCATGCGAGTTCTATTTATAAATTGGTAGAAAATAATTTTGGAATTTCTATTGTGCCAAAATCATTGCAGTTTGAAAATCATGCAGGAATTCAATTTATTGAACTGAAAGATATTCCTCAAAAAACAGTCTTATCTGTGGTATGGAATAAAGAAAATAAAAACCCTATTCTGAATACAATTATTAAGTTAATCGAACGATAATTCCACTAAGGGGAAAGGAAGTTCTCGTTTTATCAAAATAGGGACGCATGCTATTATTTCTTTATAAATCTTTTTACAAAGCTCCTCGCTGTATTTTTTATGTTGACAATATAAATACCATTGTCTAATTGTTGAATATCAAAAGCATGATTTTTCGAAAAGCTACCTTCGAATTTTTTTACTAGTTTTCCTGTTAGATCAAATATTTGAACGTTTTGTACTTCTGAGTTGATAAAGAAAGTATCTGAGCTAGGGTTTGGGAATAATTTCATAGAATTAGCACCTTCTAAAAGAACATTGTCAATTGCTAATACGGCAGGTTGGTTGCCATATACTTTAAATTCACCCGGAGCTAAAGAGATAAGTGCAGCGGTGTTTGAAACAGTAATCGTTGCATTGTTATCTAATAAATTATACCAAGTCCCCGTTTGTTGGAAATTAGGAGCAATACTTTGTGTAGTGACTCCAAAATTACCAATTACTACTACAGATTGGATGTCTGTTGTAGTGGCACTAGTTAAATGAATCTTTTTTAAACCGTTAGAATTTCCCACGTCTAAGGTGAAATCTGAGGTTTTAAAAATGTCATATTTAAGTTTTAATTGAATCAGTTTAGACCAAGTATTGTATAGCTCTTTTCTGTTGGAATCATCAAAATAGTTCCATAAAATAGGTTTGTTACCTGTTCTTCCTTGGTGATCTATATCAATGTCATAACCAAGTTCTCCAAATTGCCAAATCATTTTTGGACCAGGAACAGTGAAGTAAAATGCACCAGCTATTTGTTGTCTTTCTAGGGCTGTTGTTAAGGTTTTTACATTATAACTTCCATTAGAATTCCCGAATTGTACGTTTTTATACATCAATCGCTGTTCATCATGACTTTCCATATAGCTAACATTTGCAGGGACCACCCAACCTCTGTTTTTATAAGAAATCCATGAAAAATCGGCATCAGAGCTAAAGCCCATGGTATTTTGGTTGTATTGGTGGTTATGGTTCCCCCAAAGCAAAATTCCTTTTCCTTCTCCTAACCGGTATTCTGACCATTCTTTTTCTTCTATATTCCCTCCTAAATGTTCGAATATAACATAGAAATCGGCGTCTTTTTCCCACTGATAATCTGCATATTCTTTTAAAACAGCAACTCTATCTGCTTGGTAACTTCCTGTACAACTTTCGTCAGATGACGAACAGTTCTGCGTAAACCCTTTGGTTAAATCCCATCGAAATCCATCTATTTTATATTCTTCAATCCAATATTGAGAAACTCTTTTCACATAGTCTTTAACTGCTTGTTTGCTATGGTTAAAGTCGTTAAACACACTATAGGAATGTGTGGCTGTTTGATTAAAAAAAGGACTGTCTGCACTTGCTTGTCCGCC